>Ga0310696_10002137_pt1 | contig 26790 bp, 19 predicted proteins | sample AusTroGonzalo_MG_4_FD_203885 | JGI IMG/M metagenome (GOLD analysis project Ga0310696, IMG submission 203885) | Bovine rumen microbial communities from tropical cattle in Woodstock, Queensland, Australia - Gonzalo_02 (v2) (version 2) | ecosystem: Host-associated > Mammals > Digestive system >...
ACCGAACATGCATCTAAGCAGATTATCATTCAGGAGAAGAGTCATCTACAGGCCGAGATGCCAAAAGATGACGACGAGAAGATACTGCTCTGTGTAAAATATCCGGAGATAGCCCCGCATCTGCTCTATTTGTCGATGTTTATGCGAAATCAGCGATTGAACCGTGAACTAGTGGCTCTCAACGTAGTTTACGACGACCAGAATAGCAACAAGGCACGCGAACAGGGTCTGCGACTGCTCGAGAAGTTACAACAGACGGCCAGTGCTTCTGAGGTGAAAGTTCAGACACAGGTGCGATTGGCCACCAACATCGCCAACGGCATTAAGCATGCTTTCCGCGAGTTTGCCTGTTCCGAAATTATCATGGGAATGCATGTGCATACTGATATCAGCCCCCGCTTCTGGGGTGATTTCATACAGAGTCTTTATAATGGTCTGAACCGTCAGATTATCCTCACGCGTTTCGTTCAACCGATGTCCACTCTGCGTCGCATTCAGGTTGCTGTACCATCTAGAGCAGAGTTTGAACCAGGATTCCACCGATGGTTGGAGCGTCTGAGCCGACTGGCCGGGCAACTCGACTGCCGCATCCAGTTCCATGGGCGTAACGAATCACTCATACTCATTAAAGAATATATCAACAACCGCCATCCTAATGTCAGGGCAGAGTACACATCCATGGCCCATTGGAATGAGCTCCCCCAATTGGCTTCAGGCATTGCACCCGACCACCTCTTTGTAGTCATCACTGCACGTAAAGGCACCATCTCCTATAAAAATGCGCTCGAACGATTGCCTGATGAACTTCAAAAGCATTTCTCAGGTAAGAACCTGATGATTATTTTCCCCGATCAGTATGGAAATACCAAGGATGAACGAATGAGTTTCACTGAGGCTCAACACCATGAAGAGAAGAGTATCTATGATGCTATCCTGCGTTGGATTCATTCGCGACGCATTGCAAATAACAAATAAAGAATTATGATTGATATTAAGAATATTACGAAGAGCTTCGGAGCGTTGCAAGTGCTGAAAGGCATCGACCTCCATATCGACAAGGGCGAAGTGGTGAGCATCGTAGGTCCTTCTGGTGCTGGTAAAACCACCCTTCTGCAGATTATCGGTACCCTCGATCGCCCTGATACTGGATCTATCCTCATCGACAACATCGATATAACCAACCTCTCGCAAAAAAAGTTGGCCGACTTCCGTAATCAGCACTTGGGGTTTGTGTTCCAGTTCCATCAGCTTCTCCCAGAGTTCTCTGCCATTGAAAACATCATGATTCCAGCTTATATCGCTGGGGTATCTCAGAAACAGGCACGTCAGCGTGCCAAGGACCTGTTGGCTTTTATGGGACTCAGTGACCGTGCATCACATAAGCCCAACGAGCTCTCTGGTGGTGAGAAACAGCGTGTGGCAGTGGCTCGTGCCCTGGTGAACAATCCTGCAGTGATTCTGGCCGATGAACCTTCTGGTTCACTCGACACCAAGAATAAAGAGGAACTCCACCAACTCTTCTTCGATTTGCGTAACAAGTTTGGCCAGACCTTCGTCATCGTCACCCACGATGAGGGGCTTGCCTCCATCACAGACCGTACTATCCATCTACGCGACGGTCTAATAGAAACTCCTATAATACCCCAAGAAACATGCTTAAACTCGGAGATTACAACACCCTCAGAATAGTAAAGACCGTCGATTTCGGTCTTTATCTAGACGGTGGCGAAGAAGGTGAGATACTTCTTCCCCAGCGTTACGTGACTAAGGACATGCACATCGGCGATGAGATTGAAGTATTCATTTACCTCGATCAGGAAGAGCGTCCTGTGGCTACCACCGAGCACCCCTACGCCAAAGTGGGCGAGTTTGTGAGTCTGGAGGTGGCATGGGTCAACCAGTTTGGCGCCTTTCTGAACTGGGGACTGATGAAGGATATCTTCTGTCCCTTCCGTGAACAGAAAAAACGCATGGAACAAGGCCAGCGTCATATCGTATATATTAAGGTAGACGAGGACTCTTATCGCCTCATGGCTACGGCTAAGGTTGAGAAATACCTCACCACACCTATCATTACCGATCTGCCCTCACTGCAACATGGTGCCGAGGTGGATATCTTAGTGTGGCAGAAGACCGACCTGGGCTTCAAGGTCATCGTAAACAATAAGTTCCAGGGATTGATTTTCGACAACCAGATTTTCCAGCCACTACATAGCGGCATGCGGCTCAAGGCCTACGTAGACCATGTGCGCCAGGATGGTAAGATCGACATCGTACTTCAGCAAAGCGGTCGTCAACAGACCCTCGACTTTGCCGAGGTGCTATTGCGCTATCTCTACGAGAACGATGGTTACTGTAACCTTGGCGACAAATCCCCCGCCGAACTCATCTACGACCGCTTCCAGGTATCGAAGAAAGCCTACAAGAAAGCCATCGGCGATCTCTATAAGCGGCGCCTGATTACGATTGAAGAAGAAGGCATCCGTTTAGCGAAATAAATAAAAGCCCCGCCGATTGGCGGGGCTTTTATATTTAGAACTCTGCTGATTTCGGTGTTCTTGGGAATGGGATTACATCACGGATGTTCTGCATACCTGTTACGAACAGTATCAGGCGTTCGAAGCCCAGACCGAATCCTGCATGGGGACAAGTACCCCAGCGACGTGTATCCAAATACCACCACAGATGGGTTGTATCCATCTTGCGGCGTTCTACCTCGCCCATCAACTTGTCATAACTCTCTTCACGCACTGAGCCACCGATAATCTCACCAATCTGTGGGAACAACACGTCAGTACCCTGCATGGTAGGACCAGGAGCCACAGCACCCTTATAACCTACAGAGCCGCCATCGGCAGTATCCTGATTCTGCTTCATGTAGAACGATTTGAACTCACGTGGGTAGTCGGTCATGATGACTGGCTTCTTGAAGTGCTCCTCAACCAGATAGCGCTCGTGCTCGCTGGCCAGGTCGTCGCCCCAGTTGCATGGGAACTCGAACTTCTTACCATTCTTAATAGCCTCCTGCAGAATGTTGATACCCTCGGTGTAAGGCAGGCGAATGAAGGTTTCCTTCAGCACACCCTCCAGACGCTCAATCAGGGTCTTGTCAATCATCTTATTGAGGAACTCGAGATCGTCCTTACAGTTGTCAAGTGCCCAACGGACACAATACTTGATGAAATCCTCTTCAAGGTCCATCAGTTCTTCCTGATCCAGAAAAGCAACCTCAGGCTCAACCATCCAGAACTCAGCCAGGTGGCGAGGAGTGTTACTGTTCTCGGCACGGAAAGTAGGACCGAAGGTGTAGATTGAGCCAAGTGCGGTAGCACCCAACTCACCCTCCAATTGTCCACTCACGGTCAGCGAAGTCTGCTCGCCGAAGAAATCATCGTCGTAGATAATCTTGCCGTTTTCGTCCTTCTTCAGGTCGTACAAGTTCTTGGTTGTAACCTGGAACATGTTACCTGCTCCCTCACAGTCTGATGCAGTGATCAGAGGGGTGTGGAAGTAGAAGAAACCATGCTCGTGGAAGTAGGTGTGGATAGCCATCGCCATGTTGTGGCGGATGCGCATCACAGCTCCGAAGGTGTTGGTACGCAGACGCATGTGAGCGTTCTTACGCATCACCTCGAAACTCTGTCCCTTCTTCTGCATGGGATAGTCATTGCCGCACAGACCGTAAACCTCCAGCTTGGTAGCCTGGATTTCGCTGCTCTGCCCGGCACCCTGACTCTCAACCAATGTACCCTCGGCGCTAATGCAGGCACCTGTGGTGATATCCTTCAATACCTGCTCGTCGAACTTAGTGGGATCAACAACAATCTGCACATTCTTGATGGTAGAACCGTCGTTGAGGGCAATGAAGTCAACTGCTTTAGAGCTGCGGTGCGTGCGCACCCAACCCTTTACGCAAACATCCTTGCCATATTCTGTGCTTTTCAGCACATCAATAATCTTTGTACGTTTCATATAATCTATTTTTACTCGTAAGCGCCCATGCGCAGACGATCAACCTCTTCCTCTGTCAGATAACGCCAGTCACCGCGCTTCAGGTTCTTCTTTGTCAGACCAGCAAACTGCACACGGTCGAGCTTCTGTACACGATAACCCAGACTCTCGAAGATACGACGCACGATTCGATTCTTACCGCTGTGAATCTCAATACCTACCTGTTTCTTATCTGTAGGATGAGCATACTGTACATCGTCGGCCTTAATCTCGCCGTCCTCCAACTGTACACCCTCTGCAATCTGCTGCAAATCGTGGGCTGTAGCGTTCTTATCAAGATATACGTGGTAGATCTTCTTTTTAAGATACTTCGGATGAGTAAGCTTAGAAGCCAGATCACCATCGTTGGTCAGCAGAAGCACACCTGTAGTGTTGCGGTCCAGACGACCTACAGGATAGATACGCTCAGGACAAGCGTTCTTCACGAGATCCATCACAGTCTTGCGCTGCTGAGGATCATCGCTGGTAGTCACATAGTCCTTGGGTTTGTTCAGCAACACGTAAACCTTCTTCTCAATGTTTACAGGCTGATCGTGGAACTTCACCTCATCAGTACGAAGAATCTTTGTACCCAGTTCAGTAACCACCTGACCATTAACGGTAACTACACCTGCCTGGATGAACTCATCGGCCTCGCGACGACTACAGATACCTGCATTAGCAAGGAATTTGTTCAAGCGCAGGGGCTCGTTGGGATCATAGTTAATCTCCTTATACTCGATACGTTTCTTCATTGAATACTTTGCATTGGGATCGTAGTCGGCTGTACGCTGACGGGGACCCTTCTTGTATGGAGCACCATAGGGCTTTCCATATCCACCCTGCTGAGGACGACCATAACCGCCCTGAGGACGCTGACCATAGCCGCCCTGAGGACGCTGACCATAGCCGCCCTGAGGACGCTGACCATAGCCACCCTGAGGACGCTGACCATAGCCGCCCTGAGGACGCTGACCATAGCCGCCCTGAGGACGCTGACCATAGCCGCCCTGAGGACGCTGACCATAGCCACCCTGAGGACGCTGACCATAGCCACCCTGAGGACGCTGACCATACTCACCCTGAGGACGATAGCTACGCTGAGGCGCGTTGCTCTGAAGACCTGCGCCAAAACCTTCTGGGCGGAAACCGCCTTCATCGTGGCTAGGACGATAGCTTGAGCGCTGCTGATCATATGCAGGGCGCTGTGCTGTATGAATACGTGGACGTGGTGAACGTCCCGGACGATACTCTTTCTGGAAACCTTCGTTCTGTGTTTCTTCCTGTTTCTTCTCGTTGTTCTCGAAATCCATTGTCTTGTTCTTTTTAAATGAAATACTAAAATAATTGTTTATGGCTTTTTTTAGATACCAGTATAGGTGCTCGGCGTGATGGCTCTGAGCTCCTGCTTCACCTCTTCGCTCACCTCGAGCGTCTCAATGAAGTTTTGTATCTTTTCACCGGTTAGTTTCTCGTTAGTTCTTGTGAGGGCCTTCAATGTCTCATAAGGATTGGGGTAAGCCTCACGACGCAGAATGGTCTGGATAGCCTCGGCTACTACAGCCCATGTATTGTCAAGATCCTCCTGCAGTTTCTCTTCATTGAGGATAAGTTTACGCAGGCCCTTAAGAGTACTCTGGAATGCAATCAGAGCGTGTCCCATAGGTACGCCGACATTGCGCAATACGGTTGAGTCAGTCAAGTCGCGCTGCAATCGGCTTACTGGCAACTTAGCTGCCAAGAACTGCAGGATTGCGTTAGCAATGCCCAAGTTGCCCTCAGAATTCTCATAGTCAATGGGGTTCACCTTGTGAGGCATCGCACTTGAGCCTACTTCGCCGGCCTTAATCTTCTGCTTGAAGTAGTCCATCGAGATATACATCCAGAAGTCGCGGTCCAAATCGATGACGATAGTGTTAATACGGCGCATAGCATCAAAGATGGCACCCATCCAGTCGTAATTTGAAATCTGAGTGGTATACTGCTCACGCTCCAATCCCAGTTTCTCACTTACGAAGCTGTTGCCGAACTCGCGCCAGTCATACTGGGGATAGGCCACATGATGAGCGTTGTAGTTACCCGTAGCACCACCGAACTTTGCGGTGATAGGTGTCTCCTTCAAACCGCGCAACTGCTCCTCCAGACGATACACGTAAACCATCACCTCCTTACCCAAACGGGTAGGTGATGCAGGCTGTCCGTGAGTCTTAGCCAGCATAGGAATATTCTTCCACTGCTCAGCATAATCGTGCAGCTGCTCAATCAGTTCCTCCACCAGAGGATAGTATACCTGCTCCAGCGCCTCCTTAATCGAGAGGGGCACACTGGTATTGTTGATATCCTGCGAAGTCAATCCGAAATGAATAAATTCCTTGAATTGTTCAAAGCCGCCCATAGCGTCAAGCTTCTCCTTGATAAAATACTCAACGGCTTTCACGTCGTGGTTGGTTACCTTCTCAATATCCTTCACCCGCTGGGCATCAGCAGGTGTAAACTTACGGTAGATGTCACGAAGCTGATCGAATAATGAGTGGTTGATTCCCTGAAGTTGAGGTAATGGCAGTTCACACAAGGCAATAAAATACTCTATCTCAACGCGTACCCTGTAACGTATCAAGGCATACTCTGAAAAGTATTCTGCCAATGGCTCGGTCTTACTTCTGTAACGGCCATCAATAGGCGAGATGGCTGTCAATAAACTTAAATCCATGTTAAAAAACTAAATCCTGTAAATTATCGATAATTCTATTCTTTTCTATCCTTTCTTAACCCAAAACCGCAACCTCTACGGCTGCGGAAAGGAGTTCTTTTGTGTCGTGGGCGTTGACGGATTCGAACCGCCGACCCTCTGCTTGTAAGGCAGATGCTCTAAACCAGCTGAGCTAAACGCCCGAGTGTCTCAATTGCGGGTGCAAAATTACAAAGAAAAAATGAATCTGCAAAATTTCCGAGGGGAAATTTTGCAGATTCCACTCATTTTATAACTGATAGAGGTCGTTAGCAGCCATCAGCTCCACTTTCTTCTCTGCCAGAATCTTCTCGCAGGCATCAAGATCCGTAGGACGGATTACCACCGTAGCCACGTCGCCATTGGCAAACGAGTACATATATTCTATGAATACGCCGTTGTCAGAAAGATGCTTCAGCACCACAGCCAGTGAGCCGTGCACATTCGGACATACAAAACCTATCACATCGGTAATCTTGACGGCGAAGTGCTGCTCTTTCAGCACCTTGTAGGCCTTGTCAGGGTCCGATACGATACAACGCAGAATACCGAAGTCGCTATTGTCTGCGATACTCATAGCGGAAAGGTTAATACCAGCAGCCCCCAGGGCCTCAGTCACCTCGGTCAGTCGCCCGGACTTATTCTCGAGGAAAATGGATAATTGCTTAGTCTTCATAAATTATAGTTTATCTCTAAATACTTTTGGTTGCCAATCAGTCATTCGACAAATTACGTTTGTCAATCACTCTCTTTGCCTTGCCTTCTGAGCGTTCAATACCCTTTGGTTCTACGAGCTTCACTTTAAAGCCCAAACCAATCACACTACGCAACTCTGCCTCCAGCTTCTTCTGCAGTCCGACCATCGTAGCCATATCGTCGGTAAAGTACTCCTCCTTTACCTCGACCTTCAGTTCTGAGGTATCCGTGTTATTCACACGATCCACAGTCAACAGGAAGTGCGGTTCATATTCAGGCAGTTTCAGTATCACATCCTCTATCTGTGACGGGAACACATTCACGCCACGGATTATCAGCATATCGTCGCAACGGCCCAAGATGCGGTCCATTCTTACTAAGGTACGTCCGCACGCGCACTTATCATAGTGCAGGGCAGTCAGGTCGTGAGTACGATAGCGAAGCAAAGGCATGCCCTCCTTCGTCAGATGAGTGAAAGTCAGTTCTCCAAACGAACCCTCAGGCAAAGGCTCCCCTGTCTTCGGATCCAGAATCTCCGGATAAAAATAGTCCTCGTTCAGATGTGTTCCACACTGGTGCTCACACTCATAGCCCACACCAGGACCAGCCACCTCTGAAAGGCCGTAGATATCATAAGCCTTAATGCCAAGGCTCTGCTCCAGCTTAACACGCATCTTCTCCGTCCACGGCTCAGCACCAAACACACCGATCTTTAGTTTAAATTCATCCCTCGGCCACTCACATTCCTGCATAGCCTCACCCAGGAACATGGCATACGAGGGGGTACAACACAGAATCGTGGTGCCGAAGTCGTGCATCAGCGTCATCTGCTTCTGAGTGTTACCTGAAGAGATTGGTATCACGCTGGCACCGATGTTCGTAGCGCCATCGTGAGCACCCAGGCCTCCAGTAAACAGTCCATAGCCGTATGCCACCTGGAAGATATCATCCTTTCCTGCACCATAAGCAGTAAAAGCACGACTGATAGCCTCGGCCCACATAGCCAAGTCTTTTCTTGTATAAAGCACCACTACAGGCTTACCCGTCGTACCACTCGAAGCATGAATTCTCACAATCTGACTCATGGGCACGGCAGCCAGTCCGAAGGGATAGTTGTCTCTCAAGTCGAGCTTATTGGTAAACGGCAGCTTCACAATGTCGTCGATACTCTTAATATCACCAGGCTCCAGTCCCATCTCCTGGAACTTCTTACGGTAGAACGGCGTGTTATGATACACGTACTCTGCCATTTTCACCAGCCTGCGGCTCTGTATCTCGCGAAGCTGCTCGCGATCCATACACTCAATCGTTTGATTCCAAATCATTGTCTTTTATTTAGTATTATCGTTGATATTCTCGTATCGTCTTCACTCCTTTCAAGGCGCAAAGGTAATGCAAATCAAGCAGAATACAAAATAAAAGCCCATTTATTTTTATCGTTCCATATTATTACATTTTTTATGCAGCAGAAGAAGAGCCCTCCTGCATGTCGTAGGGACGTCATCGAACACAAAATCTTTTTCCATATTTCATAGTCTTTGGTTTATCAAAAAAGCGCTTCACCTTTTCAAGTGAAGCGCTTCGTTTTAGTGGGCGTTGACGGATTCGAACCGCCGACCCTCTGCTTGTAAGGCAGATGCTCTAAACCAGCTGAGCTAAACGCCCTTGCTTTGTAAGCGGGTGCAAAGGTAGGGAGTTTTTTTGAGAACAAAGAAGGAATAGGAAAGAAAATACATTCCTATAACATTCTTTAACCTTTTCAACCCAAAAGCTGCTCTATTTCCATTTGAGGAAGAATGCAGAGGATGGCTTTTCCTTCAGGGGTATAGTTGACATTCGAACATGAGAAAAGCTCGTTAATCAGGCTTTCCATCTCTTCGTTGCCCAGAATCTGACCATAAGGAATAGCGGCATTCTTTGCCAGTGTCAAAGCCACATTCGAAGTCTGCGGCAGAACAGAAGCGTTCAAAGAAGTATCGGCGTCTGCCACCATCTGCTGTAGGAGCGTTACAGGGTTCAATCCTTCAGTGCCGGCAGGAACGCCATTCACGGCAAAGGTATTACCACCGAGATCGCTAAGGTCGAAACCGATATCAGTTAGCTCGGGCAGTAGCTGCTGCATCGTGACGGCCTCAGCCGGAGAGAACTGAACGGTCTCAGGGAACAGAAGTTTCTGTGTGCTGGCCGTATGACTGCTCAGCTGATTGACATAGCGCTCATACAGAATACGGATATCAGCCCTATACTGATCAATAATCATCAATCCCGACTTCACTGCGGTCATAATATACTTACCTTTATACTGATAATGGGCAGGAGAACGGTCTGAGAAGGCCGACGACTGCACTATATCGTTAGACACTTTTGAGGGAGCAGTAGACTCGGGAAGCATATCCATAGACTGAGAGCCAAAAAGGTCGGAGGACTCTGGTCTGGGCTCTGTAATCCCCTCATAGAGCGACTGCCAGTCGCGCGGCGGACGGGGCGTCGACGATGAAGAAGCTCCAGAAGTAAAGGGGTTATAGTTGGGATTATACGTAACCTTAGGAGCAACAATAGAGTCATTGACGGGGTCGAACACGGGAATCTCAGGACTCCCCTGGGTATCGAAGTCGATAGAAGGAATCTCACAGAACTTGCCAATGGCATCGCGTACCGAGGCAGAGAGGATCTGCCAGATGGCCTGCTCATTTTCGAACTTAATCTCTGTCTTCGTAGGATGGATATTCACGTCGATCTCTGAAGGCTCTACCTCGAAATAGAGGAAATAAGGTATCTGCATGCCCTCGGGAATCATACGGTCGTAGGCAGTGATGACGGCCTTATGGAAATAGGCATGCTTCATGTAACGGCCATTGACGAAGAAGTAATCGAACCCGCCCTTCTTACGGGCGGCCTCTGGTTTACCCACAAAGCCCTTGACCGTGGCCATAGCAGTGTGAACCTCTACAGGCAACAGGTCTTGGTTGTACTGCTTGCCAAAGACATCGGCAATACGCTGGCGCAGACTGACTGCACGCAGGTTGAGCATCTCTACCCCATTGTGATGAAGGGTGAAATGGATATCGGGATATACGAGCACGATGCGCTCGAAAGCTGTCATAATATTAGCAAGTTCCGTAGCATTTGTCTTCAGGAACTTGCGACGGGCAGGCACATTAAAGAACAGATTCTCGACTTTAAAGTTACTGCCCACAGAACAAGAGACTGGTTCCTGAGCCGTAACCTTAGACCCGGCAATAAGCAAACGGGTACCAATCTCATCGTCAGCGCGACGTGTCTGGAGTTCAACTTGTGCCACGGCGGCAATAGAAGCCAAAGCCTCACCACGGAAGCCCATCGTATGAAGGGCAAAAAGATCAGAAGCGTTCTGAATCTTCGAGGTGGCATGGCGCTCGAAAGATAGTCGGGCGTCGGTCTCGGACATACCTTTACCGTCGTCAATGACCTGAATAGAGGTTCTGCCCGCATCGACCACAATGACGTTGATAGTCTTAGCACCAGCATCGACAGCATTCTCAACCAGCTCCTTAATAACAGAAGCAGGACGCTGGATCACTTCACCAGCGGCAATCTGGTTAGCAACGCTATCTGGCAAGAGATGTATGACGTCTTTCATTTCTTAGGTCTCCAATTAAAGATATCGTCACGACTGACAGGACGCACAGCGTCATACCAGGCAAAGCCCTGAAGGCGCTTACGCTCTGCAGGAATCTGATTCAGAGGATACATGGTACCAGAAGTCTTCGGTGTCCACACACGCTGGAGTTTACGCTCCTTGAGGAACATACGAAGTTCGGATGTCTCCTGATAATTATATATAAGAGGAATACTGTCACCCTCCTCGAAATAATAGCCAATAAGCACATTGCCTACAGCACGGGTCTCATGAATCTGACCATCGGTAAAAAAGGCGAACATCTCCTTCGACGACACCTGGTTATAACAGGTAGTATCGCTACGCAACTGTTGGATAGAGAAGCAGTTGCCTGTCACATGGGCCCGGTCGATGACGGAGTCTTTGAGGTAGACATCAATCCGATCGCCCACCAGTTGCTGGTTGATATTCCACACAATAGGATCGTGATACATCGTCATACACGAATCCAAGGAGTTATAAACCAGCGAGTCGCAGATGGCCTGCACATCGGTACGGTACGCCCGCACCTTATTATATGCATGGATCTTACGATAAACGGAATCGGTCTCGATATTAAACGTCACCACCTTGAAGGTGTCGGCATGCATGAAGAGCGAGTCGCCCTGAGAGTAGTCGATGGCAACAGCACTATCGGTACACATGGCATAGCCAGTGTGTTCATAGTACTCACCATAATTACCCGTTAGCTTATTGCGATTCACAGAGTCGACATAAACCACATTGCGAAAAGCCTGGCTTACTCCCTGCTGACTATCATACCACACGCTGTCGCCCACCATCATCTTACCCTGATTTGAGAGTACAGAACGGTTCATGAGGCGAGCTTGCTCTTTCTTCGTGTCGTAGTAGCCTTGCTCTGAATAGATATGGCTATCACCAGAATAGATATCAGATGGACCCACGATATGAGCCATCGATGTGCGGGTGTCGTAATACAGGGTATCGGTAGTGAGATAGAACTTTGGTGACTTCATCTTTACATCGTAGTTGAAGACCGACATCTTACTTTTGGTGTTATACTCACCCCAGTCGGAAGTCAACGTGGTCTGGCCGTCAATCATCTTACCACCTTCGAAGAAATAAGCATTATCATAGAGACGGTCGAAATCAAGACTATCGGTATATAGCGTAGTCTTACGATTCTTCAACACCACATTATAACGGGCCCTAGCCATCTGTTCATTGCCATCGTAATAAGCATAGTCGCTCACCAACGAGAGAGTATCACCCTGAAGCATTCTGACGTGACCGAAAGCTTCGAAAGAGTTACTGGCCTCATAGAAGTAAGCACTATCGCAATAGAGGCGGGCCCCTTGATGGGTGAAATGAACCTTACCGTTGAGAATCGTTGCGTCGGGGTTCTGCATCTGGTCGAAATGAAGCACGTCGGCATGAACCAGATACACACGGGTATCCTGTGCCTTAGCCTTTCGGGCCGGGCGCTTCTGCCTTTGCTTCTGGGCAAAGCCTGAAACAACACCCATCAGCAGCACTGCTGCCAGAAAATAGAAAAACCCTCGCTTATTCATTATTTTATGTTACCCCACCCTTCGTACTCGAAGTTACAGTCTTTATAGTTATCGTTCAGACGGGTGTAGACGTTCTTGATCTTATCGACCACCCACTGGTGGATGCGCTCGTCACGACGTTTGTTGAGCACAACCTCTTTCAGGGTCTGGAAGTCTTCTGTCACTGTAGCCTTATGACCATCAATACGATTCTTCAGCTTAGCGATGACGCACACCGTCTTACCGCGCTGATTGATCATAGTAAAGGCCTGTGATATCTGCCCCACCTGCATGGTATCAACAACCTTTGCCACCTCAGGAGGGAGGTCCTGCATCTTGAAACGAGAAGTGATATGACCTGTCTGCGGATCGTTGTTCGACATCTGACCTTTATTATTGCGGGTATCCTTATCGTCAGAAAGCATAGGAGCAGCATCCTCCAATGTAAACTTTCCGCTGCGGATATCAACAGCAATAGAGTCAAGACGACCCAATGTCTTCGTAATCGCTTCGTCAGAAACAACAGGCTTACGAAGGATATGACGCACATTCACCTTATCACCGCGTTTCTCTATCAGCTGAATGATATGATAGCCGAACTCTGACTCAACAATCTTCGAAACCTTCTTGGGATCGGTAAGGTTGAAAGCCACAGCAGCAAAGGCAGGGTCAAGGGTGCCTCGACCTACCAAGCCAAGTTCACCGCCACGACGTGCCGTACCAGGGTCCTCGGAATAGAGTCGCGCTAACGTCTGGAACGTGGCTTCCCCCTTATTAATTCGATCGGTATATTCGCGAAGTTCTTCTTTCACACGGTTCAGTTCCTCTGCCTCAACGCGCGGGGTTTGCTGGATAATCTGCACCTCTACCTCTGTAGGTACGTAAGGAATACTGTCGGCGGGCATATCCTTGAAATAACGACGCACCTCTGCAGGAGTTACAGCTATATCTTCGACAAGCTTCTGCTTCATCAGCTGCACCATCTTACGGTCTTTCATCTCATCGCGTAGTTCGTTACGAATCTGAGAAAGGGGCTGATGCTTATACTCCTCCAGGCGCTCCCGGGAACCATCGACCATCTCAAGCCAATAGCTGATCTGCTGTTCTACCTCCTGAGCCACATCGGCATCAGTCACCTCGATACTGTCAATCTCGGCCTGATGCTTGAACAGTTTCTGCACAGCTATCTGCTCGGGAATCTTACAGTAAGGATCACCATCCCACTTGACACCTTCCATTGCAGCCTGCATACGCATGGTCTCAATATCAGACTTGAGGATAGCATCATCGCCTACGATCCATACCACCTCGTCGATAACGGAACCCACCTTTACGGAGTCATTCTCTTCAGCGCCAGCTGTCAGCGGGAGCATAAACAGCAGAGCACCTAATAAATACTGTATTCTTTTCATTGATGCTTATTTACGGTTTTCAATACTTCTTGATTGATGGATACGGGATAGCGCTTACGCAAAGCCTCTACCCACTGACGCTCAAGATACCCCTGATAATCCTCTACCACCTGCGTACGTACATCGGAGTAATCGGCGGGTTTCTTCAACTTCTTACCATAGACAGCGTCGATAGGATAGTCTTTCAGTGACACAACCTCTGAGCTAGTCTTAAATACCAGTTTATCGACGGTAGCATTGTCGCCTGGCCTGAAGAGTCCTTTCTCCACACGGATACGAATGACGGAATCGGAGTTAAAGGTAGAGCGAAGCGCTTCTGTCCACTCGTCGAAAGGCAGATTCTTCACACAGTTTCTCACGGCCTTCACATCTTTCTTATCCTTTACATGATAAGCTATACCTTTATAGCGCGGACTATCCCATGTATAATTCTTACGATGAGTCTCGAACCAAGCCCTCAAAGCCACCTCATCAGATGCGGCCTTATCCCACACCTCACGGCTACTGATCTCGAAGAGCAACAAACCATCGTGATATTCCTGAAAGAGATATTTCATCTCAGGATCGACAGTTGCAAGAGAATCGGAGCGACGGGTAAGAATCTCATCACGAGAGAGTGCCCCCTGCGAGGCATCTATCATGTTCTTGAGTTTAGCATCAACTATTTCCTCGCGAATGCCACGACGCTCAAGCGCCTGTAGAAGTTCTGTTTTCAGCGAATCGTATGGTTCCAACTGCTTGCGCTCTTTCATCATTACGATGTGATAGCCCACGGGGGTCAGGAATGGCGTACTCATCTGACCTGCCTGCAACGAGAAAGCGACATCCTCGAACTCTTTGAACGTCTGGCCCTGCCCTATCCATGGCAAAAGGCCACCGCGAGAAGCAGAGCCTGGATCCTGCGACACATTCTGGGCCAATGCCGAGAAATCAGCCCCATTCTGAAGGGCACGGTAAACCGAGTCGATACGTGCTTTAATGCGCTCTTGCTCCTGCAATGTTGCCTGTGTAGAGAGCTCCAGAAGAATATGGGCCGGGTGAATCAGACCACGAGCACCCAGAGCTTCCTTCGTGCGATCATACATCCTGCGAGCCTCAGCTTCAATCTCTACATCAGTAACAATAGTGGGACGCACCTGCTGATCTCTGTACATGGCATATTCCTGACGAAAAGATGTCAAAGTGTCGAGCTTAGCATCAAGCGCCGCAGCCACTTTCAACTTATAGTTGACAAAAAGCTCGACATATTCATCGACGCTTTTCTTATCAACCGCAGTCTCACCATTATTCTTATTGTAGGAATATTCAAACTCAGAGCGATGAACGTCAATACCATTGACGCTCATCACAACAGGATCTGTTTGTGCCCACGCAGACACAGCAGCCAGCAGTATGCTCGCAAGCAGCAGATTTCTTTTCATTTAATTAATCGTTGGGACGACTATAGTTCGGAGCCTCACTGGTAATCGTGATATCATGCGGATGACTCTCGTTGACACCAGCATTGGTAATACGGGTGAACTTGGCATTGTGAAGGGCATCGATGGTAGCAGCACCACAATATCCCATACCAGAACGCAGACCACCCACCATCTGGTAGATCACCTCCTGAACTGTTCCCTTATAAGGTACACGTCCGGCAATTCCTTCCGGAACGAGTTTCTTAACCTCTTTCGTATCGCCCTGGAAATAGCGATCCTTTGAACCGTGCTTTTGCTCCATGGCTTCAAGGGAGCCCATACCACGGTAACTCTTAAACTTACGGCCATTGTAAATGATAGTGTCACCAGGACTCTCCTCGGTACCTGCAACAAGTGAACCAATCATTACGCAACTGCCACCAGCAGCAAGAGCCTTTACGATATCGCCAGAGTAGCGAAGACCGCCATCGGCAATCAAGGGGACACCTGTACCCTTCAAGGCACTGTATACATCGTAGACTGCACTGAGCTGGGGAACGCCCACACCAGCAACCACACGGGTAGTACAGATAGAGCCCGGACCAATACCGACCTTCACAGAGTCAGCACCATGTTCAACGAGCATTTTGGCAGCCTCGCCTGTGGCCACATTACCCACTACGATGTCGATATTGGGGAATGACTTCTTTGCCTCGACCAACTTCTCAATCACAGACTTAGAGTGACCATGGGCTGTGTCAATGACAATTGCGTCGGCGCCTGCATCAACCAAAGCCTGCATACGATCGAGGGTATCAACGGTAACGCCCACACCGGCAGCCACGCGCAAACGTCCCTTTTCATCCTTACAAGCCATGGGTTTATCCTTGGCCTTGGTAATATCCTTATAGGTAATCAGACCTATCAAACGATTATCCTTGTCAACGACAGGAAGTTTTTCGATCTTGTTCTCCTGCAAAATCTGAGCAGCAGCAATAAGATCGGTCTGCTGATGAGTAGTTACGAGGTTCTCCTTCGACATGATTTCCTCTACAGGACGATCCAGACGACGTTCAAAGCGCAAGTCACGATTGGTGACAATACCTACGAGATGATTGCCTTCATCAACTACGGGGATACCACCGATATGATACTCTGACATGATTTCAAGGGCCTGAGCAACCGTAGAACCCAGAGGAATGGTAATAGGATCATAAATCATACCATTCTCGGCACGCTTAACGATAGCCACCTGACGCGCCTGATCCTCAATAGACATATTCTTGTGAATGACACCGATACCACCTTCACGAGCAATAGCAATAGCCATCTGAGACTCTGTAACAGTGTCCATGGCTGCCGTTACGAAGGGGACGTTGAGCTCGATGTTGCGCGAAAAGCGCGTTTTCAACTCTACTGTCTTAGGCAGTACTTCAGAATAAGCGGGGATTAAGAGGACGTCGTCGAATGTCAGGCCGTCCATTACAATTTTGTCTGCAATAAATGAAGCCATAAATAATACCTTTCTTTAAATATTGCGTGCAAAGGTAGTCATTTTCCGCCACATGGCATTCTCTTTTTAGGAAAAACTCACCTTATTAATGCAAATTAACCAAAAAAGAGCAGTGAAGGCTGCTCTTTTCGGGTTTAGTTTGCCATTTCCGAGATGAATTTTATTCTGACCAGTCTGATTTCGTCCTCTGAATAATCTTCACCCAATTCGTCTTGGGCCACATGCAGATTATCAGTCTCCGATTCACAGAAATAGTCATATATATCATCAATATGATCTTCGTCCATCACCTCTTCAAGGAAATAGTCGATATTCAGTTTCGTACCGCTATAAACGATTGCCTCTACCTCGTCGAGCAACTCATCGAAGTCAATGTTCTGACCATCAGCGATATCGTCAAGCGCCACCTGACGGTCGATACCTTGAATAATCTTCACTTTCAGCATCGATTTCTTAGCCACAGTACGAACACGCATATCTACCTGACGCTCTATTTCATTCTCCTCGCAGTACTTGGCAATGAGGTCTACAAACTGCTTGGCATAAGGCTGTTTCACTTTCCCCTCGCCAACACCTTGAATATTCTTCAGTTCCTCAAGGGTTACAGGGAAATCGGTAGCCATCTGTTCAATCGACACATCCTGGAAAATCACATAAGGCGGACGCTGCATCTGTTTTGACACCTTCTTGCGTAAATCACGCAGCATTGAACTCAGCACCGGGTCTAAGGCGCCGGCGCCTCCATCATGGTCTGAGCTATCATCATCATCGCTGAACTCCGTATCCTTCACAATCATAAACGAACTGGGCGACTTGAGAAACTTCTTACCTGCTGGTGTCACCTTCAGCAAACCGTAGTTTTCAACTTCTTTTTTCAAGAACCCTGCTATCAAGGCCTGACGAATTACAGGATTCCATATCTTATCATCATCGTCAGCACCTGCGCCAAAAAGTTCCTGCTCCTCATGGTGATGGGCAAGAATCTCATCCGTCTCTTTACCAACGATGAAGTCGATGACATAGTCGCTACGGAAGTTCTCTTTGATAGCCAGGATGGAGTTTAGCACAATCACCAACTGGTTCTGTGCCTCAATCTTGGTCTTTGGATGCAGACAATTATCGCAGTTGCCACAATTATCCTTGGGATACTCCTCACCAAAGTAGTGGAGCAACATCTTTCTGCGGCATACAGAGGTCTCAGCATATGCAGCGGTCTCAACGAGCAACTGACGGCCGATATCCTGTTCTGCCACAGGCTTACCCTCCATGAACTTCTCAAGTTTGTCAAGGTCCTTACGAGAGTAGAATGCCAGGCAGATGCCCTCGCCACCATCGCGACCAGCACGGCCCGTCTCCTGATAATAACCTTCCAACGACTTGGGTATGTCATAGTGAATCACAAACCTCACATCAGGCTTATCAATACCCATACCAAAGGCAATAGTCGCCACAATCACATCAATATCCTCCATCAGGAAGTCATCCTGAGTCTGGGTACGAGTACCAGAGTCGAGACCTGCGTGATAGGCAGCTGCCTTGATGTCGTTAGCCTGCAAAACGGCAGCCAGTTCTTCAACTTTCTTGCGTGAGAGGCAATAGATGATACCACTTTTGCCTGGGTGTTGTTTGATAAACTTTATAATATCTTTGTCAACATCCTTCGTTTTCTGTCGAACCTCGTAGTAAAGGTTCGGACGGTTGAAGGAGCTCTTAAACTCCGTTGCATCGACAATTCCCAGATTCTTCTTAATATCGGTACGGACTTTGTCGGTCGCCGTCGCTGTAAGGGCAATGATAGGCGCCTTGCCGATCTCGTTCACAATAGGACGGATACGACGATACTCCGGACGAAAATCATGACCCCATTCTGAGATACAGTGGGCCTCGTCGACGGCATAGAAGGATATTTTAACTGATTTCAGGAACTCAACATTATCCTCTTTCGTCAGCGACTCCGGAGCCACATAGAGCAATTTGGTATGTCCTGCGAGGATATCCTCCTTCACTTGATCAATCGCAGCCTTGTTGAGCGATGAGTTCAGATAGTGGGCAGTGCCCGACTGTTCACTCAGGTTAGAGATAACATCCACCTGGTTCTTCATCAGCGCAATAAGGGGCGAGATGACAATGGCCGTTCCTTCCATGAGTAACGAAGGCAGTTGGTAGCACAGCGACTTTCCTCCGCCAGTAGGCATCAGTACAAAGGTGTCGTTGCCATCCAAAAGGTTTTGAATAATACGCTCCTGATCACCTTTGAACGTATCAAATCCAAAGTACTTTTTCAGGGCTTCTGTAAGATTCACTTTTTCGGTCATACAGTTGTTGGTTGTTAGGCTTCTAATTTTTCAAAATGTGACTTATCCAGTTGTTCACGGACATAGTCTGCCGTGACTTCAAATTTCTTAACTCGCTTCGACGGGAAGTCGAACATGGGATCCATCATCACACTCTCAACGATAGAGCGCAGGCCACGGGCTCCCAACTTATATTCCACAGCCTTATCCACCAAAGCTTCAAGAGCCTCTTCTGTGAATGTCAGCTGAATGCCATCCATATCAAACAGTTTCTGATACTGGCGGATAATTGAATTCCTCGGTTCTACAAGGATCCTCTCAAGAGCCTTACGATCTAAAGGATTAAGATAGGTAAGCACTGGAAGACGTCCAATTAGTTCCGGAATAAGTCCAAACGACTTCAGGTCCTGAGGTACGATATACTTCATCAGGTTCTCCTTATCAATCTTCCTGACATTCTTTACCGAGTTATAACCGACCACATGGGTATTCATACGCTGGGCTATCTTGCGCTCGATACCATCGAAGGCACCGCCACATATAAATAATATGTTACGGGTATCCACATGGATATAGTCCTGATCAGGATGCTTACGACCACCCTTAGGCGGAACGTTCACCATGGTACCCTCCAAGAGTTTCAACAATCCCTGCTGTACTCCCTCACCACTCACGTCACGAGTTATAGAGGGATTGTCGCTCTTACGGGCAATCTTGTCAACCTCGTCGATAAACACAATACCACGCTGGGCTGCTTCCACGTTATAGTCCGCCACCTGCAACAATCGCGTCAAGATGCTTTCCACATCTTCACCCACATAGCCTGCCTCGGTAAACACCGTTGCGTCGACAATGGTAAAAGGGACATCTAGCAACTTGGCGATAGTTCTAGCCAAAAGGGTCTTACCCGTACCCGTAGAGCCAACCATGACGATATTACTCTTCTCAATCTCCACGCCATTATCATCAGCAGGCTGCTGTAAACGCTTATAATGGTTGTATACTGCCACAGAGAGATAGCGCTTAGCCTCATCCTGGCCAATCACATACTCGTCAAGATAGGCTTTGATTTCCTTGGGTTTGGGAACCTTTTTATTCTGATACTTGTCTGTTTCTTCTTTTTTAGGAGTTTCAACGAGATTTTCCTGCACAATACGATAGGCCTGCTGAGCACAATCCTCACAGATATAGCCACTCAGACCAGTAATAAGCAGGCGAACTTCCTTCTCACCCCTTCCACAAAAACTACATACTTTCTTCATCTCCAATCTCTTACTTCTTGCGCTTGAGAACCTCGTCAATCATGCCGTATTCCTTGGCTTCCTCAGCGGTCATCCAGTAGTTACGGTCTGAGTCTGCATATACCTTATCGTATGGCGTATGCGAGTGTTCTGAGATGATAGTATACAGTTCTTTCTTAAATTTCAAAATTTCCTTGGCCTCAATCTCAATATCAGAAGCCTGACCCTGCACGCCACCAAGAGGCTGATGAATCATCACACGGCTGTGAGGCAACGCAGAACGCTTACCCTCGGCGCCAGCCACCAGAAGAACGGCACCCATCGAAGCAGCCATACCAGTACAGATAGTAGCCACATCGCTCGAAATAAACTGCATAGTATCATAGATACCCAGACCTGCAGTCACGCTACCACCAGGGCTGTTGATATAGATAGAGATATCTTTGCCAGGATCGGCAGAATCGAGGTAAAGCAACTGAGCCTGCAGTGTATTGGCAGTATAGTCGTCAATCTGTGTACCCAGAAAGATGATACGATCCATCATCAGTCTTGAGAACACATCCATCTGGGTCACGTTCAACTGACGCTCTTCAAGGATATACGGATTCAGATACTGAGCCTGTGCCTTCATCACGTCATCGAGCACGAGACCATTCATTCCTAAATGCTGAACAGCATATTTTCTAAAATCATTCTTCATATACGTCTTCTTATATACATCATTATGGGACACGAAAAAAGGGTCATCGACCTTTCGCATCTTGTGTTTGGGACACAAAGATAATCAAAAAAGTCGATAACCCTTCAAACTTAGGGGTTATTTTTTCCTAAAAAAACTTATTTTTCTGTCATAAGCTTGTTGAACTCCTCCAAAGTAACTGTTTTTTCGTTCAGTTTAACCACTTTCTTAAGTGCTTCGGTGAGTTTAACATCAACGGCACGATCCACGAAGTTATCTACGTTCTCGCGCTTCTTCATCTGCTCAGCAGCATAGTTCTCGATTACATCCTCAGGAACATTGCTCATACCATACTGAGCGAACTGAGCACGGATAGCTTCCTTGGCTACAGCCTTCAGATCCTCTTCCTCTACTTTAATATCATTGGCGGCAACGAGCTGCTCCTTAATCATGTGCCAAGTGAGTTCCTTGATGCTGCCATCAAAGTTCTTCTCTACATAATCAGCACCCTTGTCCTGATTGTTCTGCAGCATCACGCGCTTCAGCAGAGCTTCAGGGAACTCAAGCTTACCAACCTTCTTCTCCATGTGCTTACGAACGTCGAGCAGGAACTTATAGTCGCTGTTCTGCTGCAGCTGAGGAGCGATGGTCTCTGCAATTTTCTCACGGAAAGCCTTCTCGTCCTTTACAGTACCCTCTCCAAACACGCGGTCGAAGAGTTTCTGATCAACCTCAGCGGGCTGGAAATGACGGATCTCAGTAATCTGGTAGCTGAAATCTGAAGTCAGATCTTTTACATCCTCCTTCTTCACCTTCAGCATGGCAGCAACCTCGGCGTCATTGTCGGGATAAGCCTTCTTAGGATTAAAGGTAATGATATCACCAGGCTTGCAACCGTCAAAGAGTTTCTTCTGATCCTCACCCTTAACATAAGCAGGCATAACCATAGCGCCCTCGGTCACGATACCACCTTCCTTGGTATTACCGTTCTCGTCGAGCTCACGCATATCACCAGTAATAGTGTCGTTGCCGCTGAACACCTCTGCCTTAACGAACTCACCAGCCTGACTCTGGTACATCTGCACCTGATCGTCGATGAGTTTCTCATCTGCACTAATAGTATAGTAATCAACCTTATCACGACCAGTGAGCTCTGCCTTAAACTCAGGAGCCACTGCGATATCAAATACAAAAGTCAGCTCTTCATCCTTCTCAAAGTCCTGAGGCACCTGCTTCTCCTGATTAGGGAGGGGCTCGCCCAGCATCTTAATCTTGTTCTCCTGAACATACTCATACAACTTCTCACCAAGCAGTTTGTTTACCTCGTCAACCTTCACGGCTGTGCCATACTGCTTCTTAATCATACCCATAGGAACCATACCTGGACGGAATCCAGGAACTTGGGCCTTCTTACGATAACTCTTCAGTGTCTTCTCTACCGCATCCTGGTAGTCTGCCGGCTCAACAGTCATGGTCAACAGACCATTGATCTTATCGGCACATTCAAACGAAATTTTCATCTTCTTATGTACTTATTTATAATATATACTCAAAATTGAGGTGCAAAATTACGCATAATCGGCTATATATTAGGCGTAATTCAAAAAAAATTTTATTTATTTAACAACTGGAAGTTCTTCTTACGGAGCTCAAAACTCTCGGTAAGATACTTCTCTCGTACCACCTGATTGGCCGCCAACTCCTCTGGAGTGCCCTGAAACAGGATGCGACCTTCAAACAGCAGATAGGCTCTGTCGGTAATGGCCAGTGTCTCATCTACGTTATGGTCGGTAATCAGAATACCGATATTCAGATACTTCAGCTTATACACAATCTGCTGAATGTCTTCCACGGCGATGGGGTCAACACCAGCGAAGGGCTCATCAAGCATAATGAACTTAGGCTCGATGGCCAAACAGCGGGCAATCTCCGTACGACGACGTTCACCACCCGACAATCGGTCACCCGTATTCTTACGTACCTTCTGGAGACGGAACTCCGCTATCAGACTTTCTAATTTCTCCATCTGATAATCACGGGGTTTACCCGTCATCTCCAGCACCGAAAGGATATTATCCTCAACAGTCATCTTACGAAACACGCTCGCTTCCTGCGCCAGATAGCCGATACCAGCTCTAGCACGCTTATAAACAGGGAAGTCGGTCACTTCCTCGTCACCCAGGTAGATATGGCCACCATTGGGCACTATCAAGCCTGTGGTCATATAGAACGACGTGGTTTTACCTGCGCCATTAGGCCCCAGCAGGCCAACAATCTCGCCCTGCTTCACGTCGAAGCTCACATCATTAACCACCGTACGCTTGCCATAGCGCTTCACGAGGCCTTCTGTCCGTAATACGATACGCTCTTCTTCCATAATCGACTGCAAAGGTACGAAAAATAAGGCACGGATTATGCGGATTAACACAGATTAATAATAAAAATTTAAAAAATTCCGTGTAATCCGCATAATCCATGCCCAAAAATAACTACCTTTGCATCCGAAATGCAATTTGGTAAAGTATGTTATTACACAAGTGGCTGACCACCTTTGGTCGATACCTAGCCCTCATGGGCAGAACATTCTCACGCCCAGAGCGTATGAGGATGTTCTTGAAGCAGTACATCAACGAGATGGCGCAGCTGGGCATCAACTCCATCGGCATCGTGCTTATCATTTCGTTTTTCATTGGTGCCGTCATTTGCATTCAGATGAAACTGAACATACAGAGCCCCTGGATGCCCCGATGGGTAGCTGGCTACACCACACGTGAGATTCTGCTGCTGGAGTTCTCCAGCTCTATCATGTGCCTGATTCTGGCTGGCAAGGTTGGCTCAAACATCGCTTCAGAACTAGGCACCATGCGAGTTACCCAACAGATCGACGCCCTTGAGATTATGGGTATCAATTCAGCCAGTTATCTCATCTTACCAAAGATCTTAGGTTTGCTCACTATCATGCCCTTCCTCGTCATTTTCTCTTCAGCCACTGGCATTTTGGGGGCTTATGGCACAGCCTACCTAGGCCACATTATCCCCCCCGACGACCTAACAGCCGGTTTGCAGCATGCCTTTGTGCCGTGGTTTGTGTGGATGAGCATCATCAAGAGCCAATTCTTTGCCTTCATCATTGCCAGCGTCCCTTCATTCTGCGGTTACACCGTCGAGGGCGGTAGCGTAAACGTTGGCAAGGCCTCAACCGATGCAGTGGTAACCTCGAGTGTACTGATTCTGTTCTCGGATGTTTTCCTAACCCAGTTGTTATCATGATTGAAGTTAAGCATCTCTATAAGAGTTTCGAAGATAAAGACGTATTGAAGGATATCAATACCGTGTTTGAGGATGGCAAGACCAATCTTATCATCGGACAGAGCGGCTCTGGCAAGACTGTTTTAATGAAAAATCTTGTCGGGCTGTTAGAGCCCACCAAGGGACAGATACTCTACGACGGGCGTGACTTTGTGCAGATGTCGAAGCAAGAGAAGGTGGCAATGCGCCGCGAGATGGGTATGATATTCCAGAGCGCAGCCCTCTTCGACTCGATGACGGTACTCGAAAACGTGATGTTCCCCCTCGACATGTTCTCGACGATGAACTACCGAGAACGCGTCCACAGAGCCCAGGAATGTCTGGACCGCGTCAATCTGAAGGATGCCGACGAGAAGTTCCCTGGCGAAATCAGTGGCGGTATGCAGAAGCGTGTGGCCATCGCACGCGCCATTGCCCTCAACCCCAAGTACCTCTTCTGCGATGAGCCCAACTCAGGTCTCGACCCCAAGACCTCGCTTGTCATCGACGACCTGCTCCACTCTATCACACAAGAATACAACATGACCACCATCATCAACACCCACGACATGAACTCTGTGATGGGTATTGGCGAGAATATCATATTTATTTACGAGGGCAATAAGGAGTGGCAAGGTGTGAGTAGTCAGGTGATGGGCTCCACCAACCAGAAGCTCACCGATTTCATCTTCGCCAGCGACCTATTAAAGAACATGCGCCAGATGGTTATAGAAAATGGTTTGCACCTAAATGACAATGCATAGCCCCCTACGTTTTCACTAAATCGTTTACAATTTTACAAAAACATTTGGCGGATATAGATTATTTTTTTATCTTTGCGCACAGAAATGCCCCGCAAAGATAGCTATCGAATAGCAGTTTGGAAGAAAATGCTGGGTAGTTTGGAAGAAAATGTTCACAACCTAATGCATAAAAAGTCGTAACTTTGCACCGGAATTCATTCCATAGGCATCGAATCATCAATAATCAAAAACGACAGTCAATATGAGGGCTCTCAACCGGTTGGTTATTTTACTGCTATTATTTCTGTGCTCCGCCGCCATCTATGCCGACGAAGCAGCAGATCTTAGGCGTAAAATTCCTCACCTTAAAGGGAAGCACCTGATTGCAGCCTATGGCAGGTTGTATCAACTGAGCCTAGGTTCTGATGATGTTGACTATCAGTTGAAATGTATCAATGACCTCATTGCAGAATGTCATCGGCAGAATCTTCGAGAAGAAGAGGGTGATGCCAGAGTGCAAAAAATCATTCTCTTCTACAACACCGACCTCAACGACTCCATCTATGAGCAAACGCATTCCACTCTTAACTTCTTATCATCCATCAAAGAATGGAATAATTATTATGAGACGTGGACTATTCTTGTAGAAACCTACAATTTCTCAGGGCAGACAAATACTGCCCTCAAAGAGGTAAATGCCATGTTCGAGGATGCCAAGCAACGGAAAGACAATTATGGCATGGGCATGGCCTACTATGCTATGGGTAACGTTTACGCTAATATGTATAACGATGAAGAGGCGGCGAACTCCTATCAAAAAAGCATCGACATATTAATGGATATCAAGCCCAAGCCTATACAACTATGCGACATCTTTGCCTATTACTGTGATGTGCTTGAAAACCAAAAGAACTATAAGGAACTCAATGACATTACCAACACTTGGAGAAAATTCCTCACTGATTACTTTGTCCAAAAGAAAGAAGACGGCGAAGTCACCATGCGCTGGGGCGATTATTACTTAGCTTGCGCCCAAGCATCCTTAGGTCTCAATAATCTTGAGAAAGCATCAAGGATGCTCGACGAAGTACACACCAGAGCGACTTACGAGGAGGGAAACCTTATCAAAATGTGGCTCTACTACAAAGCAGAGTTGTGTAGGAAACAGGGGCTTTTCGACGATGCCTTGGCTTACAACGACCAACGGATGAGTATACTCGACAGCGACGACAAGGCAGTTATCATCCTCGTACACCATCAGCGAGCCAAGATTCTTGAGGCCTTAGGCAAATACCGTGAAGCCGCCCAATACTACAACGAAATCTACCAGATCAACGACTCCATCAACAAGAATGACACCAAGCGACAGCTCACTGAGATGAATACCCTCTTCGGACTGGGAGAACTCGAGGTGAGACACGCCCAAGCCATGACGCGCAATGCCATCATCATTGCAGCAATCATCGTGCTTTCGCTCGTCATCTTTATCTTCTTCCGCTTGCGTAGTGCCAAGCGCCTGAAGGTAGCCCACCTGAAGTTGGAGGACACTCACCAGCAGTTGCTCACCGCCTACGACCAACTCGAAGAGACCACCATTGCCAAAGAGCGTATTGAGAGTGATCTGCGTATCGCCCGTG
>Ga0310696_10002139_pt1 | contig 26771 bp, 25 predicted proteins | sample AusTroGonzalo_MG_4_FD_203885 | JGI IMG/M metagenome (GOLD analysis project Ga0310696, IMG submission 203885) | Bovine rumen microbial communities from tropical cattle in Woodstock, Queensland, Australia - Gonzalo_02 (v2) (version 2) | ecosystem: Host-associated > Mammals > Digestive system >...
GCCGGATCATCACCGCGGTGGAAATCATGTTCAGGATCAGTTTGGCCGATGTACCGGACTTCATGCGGGTAGAGCCCGTGACGAATTCCGGCCCCACGGTGGCGACCATGGGAATCTCGGCGGCCTCGGTGGAGAGGCTTTCGGCGTTGTTGGTAACCACGCCGGTGAGCAGGCCCAGTTCGCGGGCCTTGCGCAGGGCGCCCACCACGTAGGGAGCGCCGCCGCTGGCGGTGATGCCGATGACGGTGTCGTGCACGTTGGGATGGAAGGGCTCCAGGTCCAGCCAACCCTGCTCCCAGTCGTCTTCGGCCCCCTCCACGGCGTTGCGGATGGCACCGTCTCCCCCGGCCATGACGCCGATGAAGAGGTCCTTGACGCCATAGGTGGGCGGGATCTCGGAGGCATCCACGATGCCCAGGCGGCCGGATGTTCCGGCGCCCATATAGAAAATGCGTCCTCCCTGGGGAACACGCTCTACAATACCGTCTACGATCTTTTCAATGGCGGGAATGGCCTGGGCCACCGCCACGGGAACGCCGCTGTCTTCGGCGTTGATATCTTTCAGGATTTCCAACGTGGACATCTGGTCCAGGTGGTCGTAATGCGATGATTGTTCGGTTGTGCGCATGGTTATTACAAATGCATCACACAAAGATAATCATTATTCCCGGGATTTCCTTGTCCGAAGGGCTTACTTTGTAAATCTACGTAAAAATCATTAACTTTGTAAACTATTATGAAAACGGCCATCACCGAAATACTGGGTATCGAAAAACCGCTTTTCCAGGGAGGCATGGCATGGATTGCCGATGCACGCCTGGCCGCCGCCGTGTCCGACGCCGGCGCACTGGGCCTCATCTCGTCCATCAATGCCGGAACCGAAGCTGTCAGAGCAGAGATCCGGAAGGCCCGGGAACTAACCCGCAAGCCCTTCGGCGTAAACATCATGCTGGCGGCTCCCAATGCGGCCGAAATCGCCCGGTTGGTGGTCGAAGAAGGCATTGACATCGTCACCACCGGCGCCGGCTCCCCCGCTCCGTACATGGAAATGTGGTTATCGGCCGGGATCCGCGTCATTCCCGTGATTGCCTCGGTCGCCTACGCCATCAAGATGGAAGAGCTGGGTGCCACGGCGGTCGTTGCCGAGGGTGCCGAGAGCGGCGGCCACGTGGGAGACACCCACACCATGGCCCTGGTCCCGCAGGTGGTGGATGCCGTGAAAATCCCCGTCCTGGCGGCGGGCGGCATCTTCGACGGACGCGGTGCGGCGGCAGCCTTCATGCTGGGCGCCTGCGGCGTCCAGGTGGGCACCCGTTTTTTGGTGGCCGATGAATGCTGCGTGCACCCGGTGTACAAGGAGCGTCTGATCAAGGCTTCCGACATCGGCACCATGGTCACCGGGAAAAGCCTGGGAGATGCCGTGCGCAGCCTCAAGACCCCGTTCTCCAAGCAGTTTGCCAAGCTGGAGGCCCAGGGGGCACCGGCCGACGAAATCCGCGCCTTCGGCACGGGATCGCTGCGCAAAGCCGTTTTCGAAGGAGACCTGGCCGGAGGAAGTTTCCTGGCCGGTGAAGTGGCGGGGCTTATCCGGAAGTGCGAGCCGGCCGCCGACATTGTAGATGATATTATAAAAGGAGCAGAAAAACTGATATATGGAACCTAAGAGAGTTGTTATTACCGGTATGGGCGTTATCTCCTGCGTAGGTCAGGATGTCAAGACGTTCTGGAACAATCTGTGCAACGGCGTCTGCGGCATCGATTACGTAGAGGAGTTCAAGGACATGCCCGTCACCTTCGCCGGCAAAGTGAAGAATTTCAATGCCGAAGAATTCGGTATGGAGAAACCCTTCATCCGCAAGCAGGACAATTTCACCCTGTATGCCATGGCCGCCGCCTGGCAGGCCATGCAGCAGTCGGGTCTTGTAACCGAAGGTGAAAACAGCAATATCGACCCCTTCCGCCTGGGCGTTTATGTAGGCTCCGGCATCGGCGGTTTTGACGTGCAGTACCGCGAGACCATGAAGATGATCGAAGATCCCAGCGGCAAGTGGATTTCCCCGCTGTTCATCGCCACCATGATCTCCAACATCGCGGCCGGCCACATCGCCATCAAGCACCAGGCCAAGGGCCCGTGCCTGGACATCGTGACGGCCTGCGCCACCTCGTCCCACTGCATCGGCGAAGCCTACCGTGCCATCCGCCACGGCTATGCCGACGCCATCATCGCCGGCGGTTCCGAACACGCTACCATTCCCCTGGGTGTAGCCGGCTTCTACAACGCCAAGGCCCTCACCCGCGCCACCGATCCCAAGTACTCTTCCCTGCCCTTCAACGCCAACCGTCAGGGCTTCGTAATGGGTGATGGCGCCGCCGTTCTCATCGTGGAATCCCTGGAGCATGCCCAGAAGAGAGGCGCCACCATCTTCGGAGAAATCGTGGGTTACGGCAACACCTGTGACGCCTACCACGCCACCGCTCCCCGCCCGGATGCCAGCACCCAGGCCCGTTCCATCGCCGACGCCCTCAACGAGGCCGGTTTCGACGCTTCCAAGGACAACCTGTACATCAACGCACACGGCACGGGCACCCATCTGAACGACCTGGCCGAAACCCTGGCCTGCAAGACCGCCCTGGGAGACTTCGCCTACAAGGCCCACATCTCTTCCACCAAGTCCATGACCGGCCACATGTTCGGCGCCGCCGGTGCAGCCGAGGCCATCGCCACCGTCCTGGCCCTCAAGGAAGGCATCTGCCCGCCCACCATCAACCTGGACACCCCCGACCCCGAACTGGATCTGGACTACACGCCCAACGTGGCCGTCAAGACCCCGCTCACCCTGGGCCTGTCCAATTCCTTCGGCTTCGGCGGTCACAACGCCTGCGTCGCTTTCCGTCCTTTCAAGGGATAATGAACCAGGAAGAGATCAAGACATTTCTGCCGCATCGCGAGCCGATGCTGCTGGTAGAAACTATGGAGGTAGATGCCGCCGGCGTCTGCCATGCCACCTATCGCATTCCAGACAATCCGTTCTACTGCCAGGGGCATTTCCCCGGCAATCCCATCGTACCCGGGGTCATCCTCTGCGAGATGATGGCCCAGGCCAGCAGCGGCCTCTATGTTCAGGCTTTCAAGGATCACCTGTTGGTGTACCGCGGCATGGACCAGATCAAGTTCCGCCGCGAAGTCCATCCCGGAGACCTGTGCGAGATTACCGCCACCCTGGTAGAACAAAAAAGCAGCCTCTACGTCTGTGAGGCTGCTGTCTCTGTCAATGGTGCCCGCTGCTGTCAGGGACGCATTACCCTGGCCGCGGTTCCCAAGGTTTAACTTATTCGTGCTTGGCCATCCTTTCCCAGGCCAGCTGCTCCCACTTGGTGCCGGGGCGGCCGTAATTGGCGTAGGGGTAGATGGAGATGCCGCCGCGGGGTACGAAGAGGCCGGTGACCTCGATGTACTTGGGATCCATGAGGCGGATGAGATCCTTCATGATCACGTTGACCACATCCTCGTGGAAGTTACCTCTGTCGCGGTAGCCGAACAGGTACAGTTTCAGGCTCTTGGATTCCACCATCCTTTTGTCGGGGATGTAGCTGATGCGGATCTCGGCAAAGTCCGGCTGGCCCGTGATGGGGCACAGGGTGGTAAATTCGGCGCAGTTGAAACGCACCCAATAGTCATTGTCGGGATGCAGGTTCTCGAAGGTTTCCAGGGCGGAATAATCGTACGACTGGGTATAAACGGCGTGGCTGCCAAGGGCCTGCAGGCCCTCATCTTTCCTTTCTTTCATTATGCTTCTTCTCCTGCTTCTTTAAGACGTTCTGCGTTTTCGGCAATCTGTAACTGGTCGATGCACTCCTGGATGTCTCCGTCCATGAAGACAGGCAGGTTGTACATGCTCCAGCCAATGCGGTGGTCCGTTACACGGCCCTGCGGATAGTTATAGGTGCGGATCTTGGCGCTGCGGTCACCGGTGCTCACCATGGTCTTGCGCTTGGCGGCGATGCCGTCCAGGTACTTCTGGTGCTCCATGTTGTACAGACGGGTACGAAGTTCTTCCATGGCGCGGTCCAGGTTCTTGAGCTGGGAACGCTCTTCCTGGCACTGGACCACGATGCCCGAAGGGATGTGGGTGAGGCGGACGGCCGAATAGGTGGTGTTCACACCCTGGCCGCCGGGGCCGGAGGCGCAGAACAGGTCCTTGCGGATATCGGCCGGGTTAAGCTCGATATCGAATTCGCCGGCTTCGGGGAACACGGCCACCGAAGCGGCCGATGTCTGGATGCGGCCCTGGGTCTCGGTCTGGGGCACGCGCTGGACGCGGTGCACGCCGGACTCGTACTTCATGACGCCGTACACACCGTCCTGGCTGCTGGAAAGCTTGAACACAATTTGCTTGTAACCGCCGGCGGTTCCGGGAGCCTGGTCGCTGATTTCCAGTTTCCAGCCGCGTCTTTCGGCAAAATGCTGGTACATGCGGAAGAGGTCTCCGGCGAAGATGGCGGCTTCGTCGCCGCCGGTGCCGCCGCGGATTTCCACCATGGCGTTCTTGCTGTCGTCGGGGTCGGCCGGAATGAGCAGCAACTTGATCTGCTGTTCCATCTCGGGAAGTTTGGGCTCAATCTCTGCGATTTCGTCCTTGGCCATTTCCTTGAGGTCGTCGTCCTTCTCGTTCATGAGGATGTCCTTGGCCTGCGCCAGTTCATCTACCATGCGCTTGTATTCCAGGCCGGCGGCGATGATGGGCTGCAGTTCCTTGTAGTCCTTGTTAAGCTGGACAAACTTCTTCATGTCTGCAATCACTGCAGGGTCGGCCAGTTGCTCTTCCAGCTTTTTGTATTTGTCCTGAAGGCTCAGGACTTTTTCCAGCAATGTGTTTTCTGCCATTATTCAATTGTGTTTAAGCCTGCAAAGATACGAAAAAAAACCGTATCTTTACGGAAATTATCTGTAGTATGAAAAGAATCATGACCCTTGCCGCTGTAGTGCTCGCCGTCTCGTGCGGGCAGAACAAGCCCCAGAAAGCCCTTGTTCTTTACTATTCCCAGAATGGCGCCACCGCCCAGGTGGCCAATGCCATTGCCTCTGCCATCGGTGCCGATATGGAGGAAGTCGTTGCCCTGAACCCCTACGACGGGGACTTCGGCGCCACCATCGCCCGCTGCCAGGAAGAGATGGCCAATGGTGTTCTCCCCGAGATTGAACCCATCAAAGCCAACCTGGACGCCTACGACGTCATTTTCCTGGGTTATCCCATCTGGTTCGGGACCTATGCTCCGCCTGTACAGGCCCTGGTCAATACCATTGATTTAAACGGCAAGAAAGTCGTTCCCTTCTGCACCTTCGGCAGCGGTGGGCTGGATTCCTCTACCAGGGACCTCCAGGCCAAGTTCCCCGAGGCCGAGATCCTGCCCGGCTACGGTGTTCGTACCGCCCGTGTGGAAGCCATTCCCGCCGAGGTAGACCACTTCCTCAAGGAAAGCGGCTTTGTGGCCGGTGAATACTTCAAGGCAGAGCCCTTCGGAGAATCCCATGCCGTGAGCGAGGAAGAATCGGCCATCTTTGACGCCGCCGTGGGAGACTATCCCATGATTCACGCCCAGGCTGCAGCAGCAGCCTCCCGCGCCGTCGAAGGCGGGGTGGAATACTTCTTCACTGCCAATAATGTAGATAATCCCGGCACCATCAAGGTCTATGTCCTGGCCCTGGAAGGTCAGGCACCGGTATTTACGCAGGTACTGCGCTAGATTATAATCCCTTAGCTTTGGCCTCGTCCCAGATGGCATCCATCTGGGCGAGGCTTAAGTCTTTGAATTGGAGACCCTTGCGCAGGGTCTGTTCTTCCAGATAGGTAAAGCGCCGGCGGAATTTCTCGCTAGAAAGGTCCAGGGCCCTTTCGGGATCTACGCCATACAGACGGGCCGCATTGAGGACGGCGAAAAGCAGGTCTCCGAACTCCATTTCCAGGGCTTCCGGACTGGCACCGGCAGCGGCCTCATTGACTTCGGCCACCTCTTCCTGCACCTTATCCCACACGTCTTCCTTTTTCTCCCAGTCAAAGCCGCAGCCGCGGGCTTTTTCCTGCATGGCGATGGCTTTGAGCAGGGCGGGCATGGCTTTGGGGATGCCGGCCATCACGCGCTTGTTTCCGCCTTTCTCCTTGGCTTTCACCAGTTCCCAGGTATCGGCAATCTCTTTTGCGGTAGTCTCCTTCCCGGCATCGGGGCCGAAGACATGCGGATGGCGGAAAACCATCTTGTCGCAGATCTTCTCGATGGAATCGGCAATATCGAAGGCGCCTTCTTCCTGGCCGATCCGGGCGTAGAATACCATGTGGTACAGCAGGTCGCCGATCTCCTTGGCGGTGGCCTGCCGGTCTCCCTCAATGATGGAATCGCTTAACTCGTACACCTCCTCTTCCGTGAGGCGGCGGATGGAGTCAAACGTCTGTTCGGCGTTCCAGGGGCATTTTTCCCGCAGGGCGTCCATTATGTCCAGGAGTCGGCCAAAGGCCTCCAGCTTTTCTTCTCTCGTGTGCATCGGATAAAGTTTTGGAGCACAAAGATACAATAAAAAACGGTTTTTAGGTTTTATGAAAAAGAGTTCGTAAATTTGTAAACACTAACCACACTATGCCTAAACTGTTCGGCATATTCACTTTTTTTGCGTCCCTGTATCGGGATGGTTTCCGGAACATGACCTGGGGACGGCCTCTTATTTGGCTCATCATCCTGAAACTCATCATTCTTTTTGCCATTCTTCGCGTCTTTTTCTTCAAGCCGGCCATGCGCGGACTCTCCCCGGAAGAAAAGAGTGAAAAAGTGGGCAATGTCCTTACTCAACCCCATTCCACCGACACACTTGAACTATTAACCGACTAAGTTATGGACGTAGTCATCTGGTCGCGCATCCAGTTTGCGATGACGGCCGCCTACCATTGGCTCTTTGTCCCGCTAACCCTGGGCCTTGCCCTGGTGATGGCGGTCATGGAAACCCTTTACGTGGTCAAGAAAGACCCGTTCTGGAAGAAAACCGCCCAGTTCTGGATCAAACTCTTCGCCATCAACTTTGCCGTGGGCATCGCCACCGGCATTATCCTGGAATTTGAATTCGGCACCAACTGGAGTAACTACTCCTGGTTCGTGGGAGACATGTTCGGCGCCCCGCTGGCCATCGAAGGCATCCTGGCCTTCTTTATGGAAGCAACTTTCTTCGCCGTCATGTTCTTCGGCTGGGAGAAAGTGAGCCCCAAATTCCACCTGGCCTCCACCTGGCTCACCGGCATCGGCGCCACGGTATCGGCCTATTGGATCCTGGTGGCCAACGGCTGGATGCAGAATCCCGTGGGGACTACCTTCAATCCGGATACCGTACGCAGCGAGATGGCTTCGGCCGCCGCTTTCTGGGAAGTCATTTCCAACCCGGTGGCCGTGAGCAAATTCTGCCACTCCGTTACCAGCGGCTGGGTCACCGGCGGTATTTTCGTGGTGGGCGTAAGCGCCTGGTACCTGCTCAAGAACCGGCACAGCGAGTTTGCCCGCAAGAGCATGCTCATCGGCGCCATCGTGGGTCTGGTGGGCTCCGGCGCCGTGATGCTGTCGGGAGACTCCTCCGGCGTGCATGCGGCCGAGTTCCAGCCCATGAAGCTGGCTGCTGCCGAAGGCCTGGAGGACGGTGGCAACGGTGCTGCCTTTACCATTGTCCCGGGCATCAAGATTCCCAAGATGCTGTCCATCCTGGCTACGCACGACATCAATGGCTTCGTGCCCGGCATCAACGATATCCTCAACGGTTATACCGATAATGAAGGTAATGTCATTCCTTCCGTGGAAGAAAAGATGAGGATGGGCCGCACGGCACTGGACGCCCTGGCGGTCTATCGCAGCACTAACGACCCTGAACTGAAGGCCCATGCCCTGGAAATCCTGAACGAAAACGTGCAGTATATGGGCTACGGACACCTGGACAAGCCCGAGGATGTGATCCCGCCCGTCGGCATCGTATTCTGGGCTTTCCGCTTCATGATCGGCCTGGGCATGCTCATCGCCCTGGTGCTGGTCCTGGTGATCATCGGACTGTGGAAAGACAAACTGGGCGCCTGGAAATGGCTCCTGTGGGCGGCCATCGCCTGCATCCCGCTGGCCTACCTCGCCGGACAGTGCGGATGGATTGTGGCCGAAGTCGGCCGTCAGCCCTGGACCATCCAGGGGCTGCTGCCGGTGAATGTGGCCATCTCCAGTCTGAGCGCCGGCGCCGTCCAAACCACCTTCTTCGTGTTCCTGGGCGTCTTTGCCCTGTTCCTGATCATTGAGATCCGCATCCTTGTCCGCGCTATCGGCAAGGGTCCCGATGTAGAACCCCAAAACAGCTAGGTTATGAGTTACGAATTCTTACAGAACTATTGGTGGGTCCTGATTTCCCTGCTGGGCGGCCTGCTGGTGGCCCTGATGTTTGTGCAGGGCGGTAATCTGCATCTGGGGAACCGCTCTCTTTCCGACACCCAAAAACGCATGATCCTGAATTCGACCGGCCGCAAGTGGGAACTCACCTTCACCACGCTGGTCACTTTCGGCGGCGCTTTCTTCGCTTCCTTCCCGCTCTTTTACAGCACCAGCTTCGGCGGGGCCTACTGGGTGTGGATCCTGCTGCTCATTACCTTTGTGTTCCAGGCTGTGGCCTACGAATTCCAGCACAAGAAAGAGAATCTGCTGGGGGTCCAGGGCTTCCGTGTGGCCCTCATGGCAAATGGCCTCCTGGCTCCGTTCCTGGTGGGAACGGCCGTAGGCACCTTCTTTACCGGGTCGGACTTTGTAGTTAACAAGGTGGCCATTACAGACCCTTCTTCTCCGGTTATCAGTACCTGGGGCAACTCCCTGCACGGGCTGGAAGCCCTGGTAGATTACCATGCTGTCCTGCTAGGCTGTACGCTTATGATCCTGGCCGCCATTCTGGGATCGTTATATATCTTGAATAATGTAGAAGACGAGCACATCCACACTCGGATGCACAGCAGCATCAAAACAGCCCTGGCCCCGTTCCTCTTCTTCTTCCTGAGCTGGGCGGTCATCCTTTTTATCAGAAAAGGATATGCCGTCACCTCCGACGGAATCATCTACCTGGAGCCCTTCAAATACCTGCACAACCTGCTGGCGATGCCCGCCGTGCTGGTGATGCTGGTCGTGGGAGTTGTACTCCTCCTGATTGCAATTTATCAGGGCGGCTTCACCAAGTCCCGCAAGGGCATCTGGCTGGCCATGCCCGGCACCGTGCTGGTGGTGATGAGCGTGTTCTTCCTGGCCGGCTTCAACAACACGGCCTATTACCCGTCCTGCACGCATATGCAGAGTTCCCTCACCATCCGCAACAGTTCTTCCAGCCCCTTTACCCTGCAGGTCATGTCCTGGGTATCGCTGCTAATCCCGTTCGTGGTGGCCTACATCACCTACGCCTGGCGCCAGATGGACAAGAAGAAGATCACCGCCCAGGAAATCGAAGACACCGGACACAAATACTAACTACTTGATCAAATTTCCCAGCACGCTGCGGGTGAGTTCGCGGGTGAGGGTGGTGGTGGCGCTGCGGGTGGCGCGCTTGACCATCTTCTCTCCGGTGGAGGTTTTGGAGTTGGTTTTCTTGCCGGTGACTTTGGCGGTAACAGCGTCGGCGGCGGCAGCCGCGGCGACGCCGGTAACGGCAGTGAGAACCGACTTGAGCACCTTGGAGGCAATACCGGGCTTCTTGGTGGCCTTGCTGGCCGCCTTGGCCTCTTTCTGCGCTACAACAGCGGCTTCCGCTTCGGCCTTCTGACGCTCGGCCTCCCGGGCGGCGGCGTTGATGAGTTCGTAGGCACTTTCGCGGTCGATGGGATGGTCATACCGGCCGAAGAGGCGGCTGCGCTTGATCAGGTCTGTCCGTTGGTCCGGCGTAATAGCGCCAATCTGGCTTAACGGGAACAGGATCTTGGCGCGTTCCACCACGGCCGGAGTACCCTTTTCGTCCAGGAAGGACACCAGGGCTTCGCCGGTACCCAGTTCCAGCAGGGTTTCATAAGTAGAGAAGGCGGGGTTGGGCCGGAAAGTATCGGCCGCCACCTTCACAGCTTTCTGGTCCTGAGGCGTGTAGGCGCGCAGGGCGTGCTGTACGCGGTTGCCCAGCTGACCCAGGATATTGGACGGGATGTCGGTCGGGCTCTGGGTTATGAAATAGATGCCAACACCCTTGGAACGGATGAGGCGGATGACCTGTTCAATCTTGTCGACCAGCGCCTTGGATGTGCCTTCGAAGAGCATGTGGGCCTCGTCGAAGAAGAACACCAGTTTGGGCAGGTCCATCTCCCCTACCTCGGGCAGCGTGGCATAAAGCTCCGAGAGCAGCCACAGCAGGAAGGTGGAATAAAGCTTAGGTTGCAGCATGAGTTTATCGGCCGCCAGCACATTCATGATGCCTTTGCCGCCCTCGCACTGCAGCAGGTCGTAGATGTCGAAGTCGGGTTCTCCGAAGAACTTTTCGGCCCCCTGGTTCTCCAGGGCCAGCAGCGCGCGCTGGATGGCGCCCACCGAGGCCGATGTCACATTGCCGTACTGCGTGGTATATTCGGCGGCGTTCTGCCCCACGAAGTTGAGCATCGCACGCAGGTCCTTGAGGTCGATGAGCAGGAGGCCGTTGTCATCGGCTATCCGGAAGACGATGTTCAGCACACCCGTCTGCGTCTCGTTCAGGTCCATCAATCGGCCCAGCATTTCCGGACCCATGCGGGAGATGGTGCTGCGCATGGGATGACCCTGCTCCCCGTACACATCGAAAAAGCGCACCGGGCAGCTCTGGAACTGGGGATCGGCGATGCCGAACTCCGGCAGGCGCTTCTCGATGAAGCCGGAAAGCTTGCCCACCTGCGAGATGCCGGAAAGGTCCCCCTTCATATCGGCCATGAAGCAGGGTACGCCGGCCTGGCAGAAGGTTTCGGCCAGCACCTGAAGGGTAACAGTTTTACCGGTACCGGTGGCACCGGCGATGAGTCCGTGGCGGCAGGCCATCTTGCCCGTGAGCGAGATGGGGCCGTTCTCTGAATGGGCCACGTACAGGCCTCTCTCTTTATCTAACATCGCTTGCGTGTATTTTATTGGTTATCAGTGTTTCAGGACCTTAGCGACGCGGCGGCGCCAGAGGTGGAACAGCAGGGCCGATACGAGGAAGGTGCCCAGGCCGATCCAGGGCGCGAGGGTCTGCGGCAGGCGGAAGCCGGTCTTGTCGACCAGGATGAAGCTGACGCAGACGGCGGTCATGAAGAGGGCCGGCAGCAAGGTGATCAGGTACCAGCTGGCACCTTTGGTCTTGTACAGGTAGACGGTAGCGGTCCAGAGCATGAAGACCGCCAGGGTCTGGTTGCTCCAGCCGAAGTAACGCCAGATGGTGTTGAAGCCGTTGGCATCGGCAATGTTGTACCACAGCAGGAAGGCCGATCCGATAAAGAGCGGGACGGCCACCGCCAGGCGCTTGCCGATGGCTTTCTGCTCCAGGTGCAGGAAATCGGCGATGATGAGTCGCGCGCTGCGGAAGGCGGTATCGCCGGAGGTAATGGGAGCGGCCACCACACCCAGGATGGCCAGGATGCCGCCCATCAGGCCCAACCAGGCCTCGGAGACCTTGGTCACCACCGTGGGAGCGGCGGCGGACATATCGGAGCCGACGGCAGCGGCGCCGCCGTCGAAGAAGAACCAGGAGGAGACGGCTGCCCAGATGAGGGCCACCAGACCTTCGGTAATCATGGAACCGTAGAACACGGGCCGACCCATCTTTTCGTTCTTGATGCAACGGGCCATGAGAGGGCTCTGCGTAGCGTGGAAGCCGGAAATGGCGCCGCAGGCGATGGTGATGAACAGGCAGGGGAAGATGGGCTGGCCCTTAAGACCGGCCTTCTGGCTCCAGCCGCCCAGGCCGTCCCAGAACTCGGGCAGCGTGGGCCATTTGATGAAAAGGCAAACCATGAGCGCGGCCGCCATAAACAGCAGGGCCACGGCGAAGAGCGGATACACCTTGCCGATGAGCTTGTCGATGGGCAGCAGCGTAGCCACTATATAATAAAGGAAGATGATACCCACCCAAAGCATGATGGAACCGCGTCCGCCGTCTCCGGCGATATCTCCCAGGATGAGGGCCGGGCTATACACGAAAACGGTACCCACCAGCAGCAGGAGAATGATGCTGAACACCAGCATCACCTTCTTGGTGCGCTGTCCCAGGTAGCTCCCCACCAGTTCCGGGAAGCCGGCGCCGCCGTGGCGCACCGACAGCATGCCGCACATGTAGTCGTGCACGGCACCCGCGAAGATGCAGCCCAGCACAATCCAGAGATAGCTGGCCGGACCGAACTTGGCGCCCATGATGGCGCCGAAGATAGGACCCGTTCCGGCAATGTTCAGGAACTGGATCATGTACACCTTCCAATTGGGCATGGCAATGTAGTCCACGCCGTCGGCCTTGGCGATGGCCGGGGTGGCCCGCTTAGGCTCCGGTCCGAAAACGCGGTCTACAAAGGCTCCGTAAAACAGATAGCCCAGTACCAGGGCCACAATGCTGATGAGGAATGATACCATTATTCAAAGAAGGAAAAATGCACCCGTCCGTAACAGCGTTCCTTGACGAAGTGCGGATGGTCCTTAAACGAATATTCGTCCCCGTGCTCCAGGATGAAGTAGCAGCCGGGGTGTAATAAATCCAGCGAGAAAATGAGGTCCGGGATGCCGCCCAGGCCTTCCAGGGCATAGGGCGGGTCTGCGAAGATGATGTCGAACTTTTCCCGGCAGATGGGCAGGAAGTCAAAGACGTTGTCCCGCACCATGGTTACGTTGGAGAGTCCCAGGCGGGCAGCTTCGGTCTTGATGAAACTGGCGTTCTCGCGGGCCATCTCCACGCAGTAGACACGGGAGGCGCCGCGGGAAGCGAATTCGAAAGCGATGGAACCGGTGCCGCCGAAAAGGTCCAGCACCTGCAGGTCCTGAAACTCGTACTCGTTGTCCAGGATGTTGAAGAGGCCCTCTTTGGCAAAGTCCGTGGTAGGACGCGCCTTGTACCCTGCCGGCGGCAGGACACTCTTGCCTTTGAGTTTTCCTCCAATAATCCTCATAACTGCACCACGGCCTTGAAGTAGCGGTAGAGCGACATTTCGGATTCCGGATCCAGCGGCGTGCGGAAGCAGACGGTAGAAACCTCCGGATTCAGCTGCAGCCGTTTGAGGCTAAGGAAGAGGAAGTACTGGGCGGTGGTAAAGTCGGGGGCGGCGAACACATTGGCCAGGCACAGACTTTTACCCTGGCCGATAACCAGGTGCAGATAGCCGGCGTGCCAGGAGGCGACGATCTTGTTGTAGTCTGTGAGGGAATCCAGGGCCCGCAGCAGGTAATACATCTCCGGCAGCACACGCACGGGGGTTCCCGAGGTGGGAAGCACCGTTTGGGCGATAACCTTGGACAGGGATTCGTCCAGGGAGTTGGAATACACCAGGGTGGCGGCCAGCGACGGCACCTGCACGGTCTCTACGAAATCGGTGTCGCGGATGTTGGCTACCTCGGCCAAAGCTTTGCGGGCACCGGTGGGATCCAGGAACGGATCCGGCACCAGGGTAACCTTGGGCGTGAGCAGGGAAACCTCTACGCGATCGTAGCGCCGCTGGAATTCCGGAGTGGTGAAAACCCGCTCCGGACCCATCCAGGGACTTCCATTAAAAGAAAATCCACTCAAGGAAACTTGAATGGATATTTCTGTAAAGGATATATTGGTCTGGTCCATACGGACTATTCCCAGTTACCTGCGTTGTTGTTAGGAGCAGTGATGCTGCCTACCTGCAGGCCTTCGTACTTGTTCTGGTCCTTACGCTCGGCGTCCAGATTGATACGCAGCTGGTTGTCCATGCCTTTGAGCAGGGCCTTGTACGGCATGCGGGCCTCGAACAGAGGAACCTGTACGCCGGAAACCGTCTTGATGATGGATTCCATTTCCACGGGCTGTCCTTCGGAGAAAGGAATGAAAGCCAGGGAGTCGATGCAGAAATCCGGGCGGCTGTTGAACAGGGTGTCGCGCACGGGGATTTCCGTAACGGTGGAGAACACGACCTTCTGGCCGGCGGCATAGGCAGCAGCCAGTTTGGCAGTCATCTCGGCGGGTTTGAGTTTCTTGTTGGCGTTCTTGATGGCCTCGGTGTTGGCTACGGCCAGGGAGTCGTCCATGGAACCGATCTGCATCACGATGTCCATCTTACCGGTTTCGTAGAACAGCTTGAGGGAGTCCACGGTGGGGGCGAAACGGCCGTTCACGCTCTTGAAAGCCTCCTGCAGGGTGCGGATATCTTTCAGGCGCTGGATACCAACCTGGGAACGGGCAGCAACCTCCTTGTTAAACTGGACCGGCTTCTGGATACTCTTGATGGTGAGCCAGACCAGCAGGCAGATGAGGGCAGCGAGTACAACCTCGACGACGATTTTGACGGATTTGTTCATTATTTTGGTGTTTTTAATTTTCCAAAGTTCCGACAAAGTTAACAAAATCATTTCTCAAAAGCAATAATCTTTTGTAAATTTGCCGTGCGGAAACAAGAACGCGTATGGATTTTATCCGGAAAGGAAACATACAGGCTTTACAGCAGTGGGTGGCCCAAGCCCGCCGCCCCGTCGTGGTAGGACATACCCACCCCGACGGAGACGCTCTGGGCTCCACTACCGCCCTGGCCCTGTACCTCCAGTCCCTGGGGCTGGACGTCGCCTGCCTGTACCCGGATACCCCCGCCGACAACCTGCGGTTCATCCTGAATCCGGCCATCCCCTACTTCTTCCACGACGTACAGGCCGATGATGCCGGGCAGCGCATCGCCCAGGCCGATCTGATCTTCCTGGTCGATGCCAACGCCTTCTCCCGCACCGAGGCCCTGGAAGCCCCCCTGCAGGCCTCATCGGCCCGCAAGGTCCTCCTGGACCACCACCTGAATCCCGACACCGCCAGCTTCGGTCTGGTCTTCTCCACCCCCGACATTTCTTCAGCTTCTGAAGTTGTCTACTGGATTCTGCGCTCACTGACGGAGGAGGGTTTTGCCCCTCAAACCTCTGGCCACCCTCGGCCGGATAAGAGGGAGGGGCCCGCAGCAGGCGCTTGCGCCGCGCATGGGAGGGGTCGCGAAGCGACGGTTTGTGGGGCAATGCCCTCCTCCGTCGGTGAAGCCCTGATGATCGGCATGACTACGGACACGAACAACTTTGCGAATTCGGTGTTTCCGTCTACGTTCCAGATGGCTTCGGAGTTGATTGCGGCAGGGGTGGACCGGGATGCGCTGTTGGTGAACATTTACAACAGTTACCGGGAAAACAGGGTGCGCCTCATGGGATACATGCAAAGCGAAGAGCTGCACATCCTTCCCAACGGGGCGGCTTATATGGTCCTTACGCGGGACATCCAGCAGAAGTTTGACATGCGGGATGGCGAAAGTGAAGGGCTGGTGAACGTGCCCCTGACCATCGGCAAAGTGCGGCTAAGCGTGCTCCTGAAGGAGGACGACGGACATTTCCGCGTGAGCGTCCGGTCCAAGAAAGGCACCAGCGCCCAGCAGCTGGCCAACAAATACTTCCACGGCGGCGGACACGAGAATGCGGCCGGAGGGAAACTTTTTATCGGCCAGGATATCGCTTCGGCCCAGGAGGCTCCCGCCTGCCTGGAACAGATCCTTAAAGAATACCTGTCATGAGACAGTCCGTCGTCATACTCTTCTCGATGGCCGCCGTGCTGGCAGGCTGCGCCAAGCAGTCGCTGCAAGCCACCTACGACAAACAGACGGACTATATCGAAAGCTTCATCAGCACCCAGATGAGCGGGGACGAAACCGCCACGCTCACCCGCAACGGCGGCGCCTACCGCCTGACGCTGCACGACACCATGGACCCTACGCGGGATTCCCTGCAATGGGGGCAGCGGGTGTCGCTGTACTACGGCTGCTTCACGCTCACATCGGCCAAACTCACCACCGCCAACCTGGTGGCCACCAACCTGAAAACACTGGCCGAGCAAGCCCGATGGAACCTGACCGACGAAAGCCGCTACAAGCTGGACACCCTTGTCCTGAACGGCGCCCTGGTGCAGGGATTGGCCGACGGCCTGGTGGGCGTACAGCCCGGTGACGAGGGTTATATCCTGTTTACCGGAAAATATGGTTACGGGAAAAACGCCCGGGGCACGATTCCTGCATTGTCCGCCCTGGCTTATTATATTTTGATAGATGAAATATTACCCAATGAATAAGAAAGTTCTCGTTTTCCTTGCAGTGGCCTGCCTCCTGGCCGGCGCCTGCGCCAAGAGCCAAACCTCTGCAACCGGGGAAGAAGCCCGGGAATATATCCAGCTCTGGATGGATAAATATCACCCGGGCATCAGCGCCAACTCCGACGGCCTGTACATTTTGGACGAAACCGAAGGCACCGGCGACGAGTGGAACAACCAGAAAGCCTATGTTCTGGTACATTCCACCATCCGCACCCTGGACGGAACCATTTCCTCCACCACCGATTCCCTGCTGTACAAGCAGCTGGGCTCCTTCGTGGCCAGTGACTACTACGGTCCCCGGTACCAGACGGTGGGGACGGGTTACAGCTACGCCGGTTTGGATGCCATACTCAAGGGCATGAGAATCGGCGGCCGCCGCAAGGCCGTCATCCCCTCCTGGATGCTCACCACCAGCCGCTACAGCACCCAGGCCGAATATATCAAGAACTGCTCCGTGAGCACCCACCTCATCTACGAGATTACCCTGGAGGGCCAGACCGATGATCCCGAACAGGACGCCACCGATTTCCTGGCCAACTATGTGCACAAGAAATATGGTAACGACATCGAAAGTGTCTCCTATGTCACCGACGAAGAACCCGACGGTACTTTCTGGTTCATCTCCGACATTTCCAGCTTCAAGGAGGAAGACAAACTTAGCGAGACTGCCACGGTCGATATCAACTACACCGGCAAGCTGGCCTGGAATGGCACCGTCTTCGACACTACCCTTTCCAAAGTTGCCAAGGATAACCGCATCTACGACGCCGAAAGCACCTATGAACCCCTGTCGGCAACCATGGCCGAGAGTTACAGCGACATCACCGTAGCCGAGACCACTTCTTACATCAACGGCTTCAAGGGCGGTCTGCACCTGATGCACTGGAAAGGCCAGAAAGCCATTATCCTGTTCACCTCCAAGCACGGTTACTCCAGCTCCGGCAACGGCAGCGCCATCCCCGGCTACGCCCCGCTCATCTTCGAAATAGAAATCCTGAAATAAATGGGCAGCACGGCGGTTCCTACAGAACTGGGCACCAAGCCTATCGGCGCGCTCATCAAGCAATACGCTGTCCCCGGCATCATTGCCATGACAGCGTCTTCGCTGTATAACATGGTGGACAGCGTCTACATCGGCCACATTCCCGATGTGGGTTCCCTGTCCATCGCCGGCCTGGCCATCACCTTCCCGCTCATGAACATTTCCACTGCGTTCGGTACGCTGGTGGGGGTGGGCGCCGCCACCATGATCTCTGTGCTCCTGGGCCAGAAGAACTACAAGGTGGCCTCGAAGGTCCTGTCCAACGAAGTAACGCTGAATATCCTCACCGGTCTCATCTTCACCCTGGTCACCCTGCTGTGGATGGACCCCATCCTGCGCTTCTTCGGCGCCTCGGACGCCACCCTGCCCTTCGCCCGAGCCTATATGCTCATCATTGCGCTGGGCAATGCCGTTACGCATCTGTACTTCGGCCTCAACGCGGTGGTGCGCGCGTCGGGCAATCCCAAACTGGCTATGGGCCTGACCCTGTTCACGGTCTTTTCCAACGCCGTCCTGGACCCTATTTTCATCTTTGTCCTGAAAATGGGCGTACAGGGCGCCGCCATCGCCACGGTCCTGTGCCAGCTGATGTCGCTGGGCATTACCCTGCGCTACTTCCTGAACCCCGACCGCTTCCTGCATCTGCCGCGTTCGCTCAAGATGTTCCGCATAGACTGGAAGATTGCCAAGGATTCCCTCGCTATTGGCCTGGGTCCCTTCCTGATGAACCTGGCCAGCTGCATCGTGGTACTGTTCATCAACCAGCAACTGGTGAAATGGGGCGGAGATATGGCCATCGGCGCATACGGCATCGTGAACCGCCTGGTGTTCCTGTTCATCATGGTTGTAATGGGATTCAACCAGGGCATGCAGCCCATTGCAGGCTATAATTTCGGAGCCCGGCAGTATGGACGCGTGCGCGAAGTCTACCTCAAGACCGCCATGTGGGCCACCATCGTCACTACCGTGGGCTGGATCATTTCCGAATTCCTGGCCCAACCCGCCGTCGAAATCTTTACCAACGACCCCGTCCTCATTGAAAAAGCGGCCCGGGGCCTGCAGAAAATGAATATCGTGTTCCCCATCGTGGGTTTCCAGATGGTGACCACCAACCTCTTCCAGTGCCTGGGCATGGTACGCAAGTCCATCTTCCTGTCCCTGTCCCGGCAGCTGCTGTTCCTCCTCCCCTGTATCTACATCCTCCCGGCCCTGCTGGAGTCGGAGAACGGCGTATGGTACAGTTTCCCCATCTCCGACACTGTTTCGGCCCTCCTCACGGGCATCTTCGCCCTGGGGCTGCTGAAGAAGCTGGCCAAACTCAAGGACGGAGACGATCCGGCTGTACTGGGCAGTCAGATTTAAGAGATTCTTCACTTCGTTCAGAATGACAGAAAAAATGAATACACTCATAAACATCGGCCGTTCTTTCGGCAGTGGCGGCGGCTACGTGGGCCAGGCCATCGGCAAAAAACTGGACATCCCCTTCTACGACAACCAGCTCATCTCCAAGGTGGCCGAAGAAAGCGGCTATTCCAAGAGCCTCTTCGCCGGCGAGGAGAAGCGCAGCCTGTTCTCCGTGAGCAGCTTCTTCGCTTCCAGCCGTTTCAGCTATATGGACAGCGGTTACGTGAACGACGACGTCATGTTCAACATCCAGAGCGAAGTCATCCGCAGCATTGCCGACAAAGGCGATGCCGTGATCATCGGCCGCTGCGCCGACTACATCCTGCGGGACCGCAAGTGCCTGAACGTATTCATCAGCGCCCCCGAAGAATTCCGCATCCAGCGCCTGATGAAGGAAGAGCAGCTCTCCGAAGACGAAGCCGAGAAACTCATGCACAAGAAGGACCGCACCCGCGAGACCTACTACAATTACTATACGTTCGGCGCCTGGGGACAGGCTTCCAATTACAATCTGTGCGTAGACAGTTCGGTCCTGGGCATTGAAGGCACGGCCGACTTCATCATCGACTTCGGCCGGCGCGCCGGCCTGATCAAGTGAAGCCCTGGCGCTTCATATACGTAGCGGCGGCTCTCCTGCTGGCGGTTTATCTGCTCTGCGGGAAACAGCGGCCCGCCGACGCCGTGTTGCAGGTCCAGGAAATCCCCGCCCCGCCGGTGAACTGGAAGGCCGACCTTCACGGCACCCTTCCCAACGAGCTTTCCCAGCTTCCCCGCATGGACAACGCCATCGACAGTTTCCTCAACTTCTGGGGGCTGCACGGGGCGTCGCTGGCCATCGTACGCAACGATTCCCTGCTGTACGCCCGCGGCTACGGGTGGGCCGATGCTTCCACGCGGATGAATGCCGACGTGCGCCTGCGCCTGGCATCCGTCTCCAAGCTTCTCACCGCCATCGGCATCATGCGGCTGCAGGAACAGGGGAAGGTGTTTCTGGACACGCCCGTCTTCGGCCCCTTCGGCGTGCTCAAGCAATACGACAAGTATATCAAGGACGAAAACTTCTATGCCATTACGGTAGAGCATCTGCTGCGCCATCAGGGCGGGTTTTCCACCCGCGGCGGAGACGTGATGTTCAATACCCAGCGCTTCATGCAGCTGAACGGCCTGTCCGAACCTCCCACCACGGAATTCCTGGTCCGGAAAGAGCTGGGACGGCGCCTGGCCTTCGAGCCCGGCACCAGCCAGGAGTACTCCAACTTCGGCTATCTGCTTTTATCTTTGGTCATTGAAGAGGTCTCCGGCATGCCCTACGAGACCTTTATGCAGCAGGAGGTCTTCGGCCCGGCCGGCTGCCGGCATTTTGCCCTGGGCGGCGACTATCTCAAGGACCGCCTGCCCGGCGAAACCCGCTATTATATGCACCCCGATGCCGAACCGGGTCCTTCCTTCGACGGGAAATTCGCTTCGGTGGACAAGTGCTACGGCGGCAATTACATTTCCGGCCTGTATGGCGCCGGCGGCTGGATCGGTTCCCCCGTGGAACTGGCCCGGCTCGTATGCTCCATCGACGGCCGCGGCCCCGTACCCGACATCCTGGAGCCCTTTTCCATCCGCCAGATGACCAATTACTTCGATGCCGATACCTTCGGCCTGGGCTGGGTGGACTGCACGCCCGAAGGCGAGTGGACCCGCACGGGATCGTTCTCGGGGACATCGGCCCTGATCAAAGTTTACCCCGACGGCGAATGCTGGATCATGGTCACCAATACGTCGGCCTGGCGCGGTTCGCGCTTCACGCGCAACACCGCCGCCCTCTTCAAGAACCTGCGCGGCCGTTTCTCCTCCCAACTCCCCGTGCGGGACCTGTTCAGGGAAGAGTAAATTCCCGATTTTTCTTTATCTTTGTGTGCTCAAAACCAAAGGGATATGACAAATCTCATTCTTAGTGTACTTCTTATCTTCGCCGGCTTCCTGCCGGGCGCATCTGTTAGTTGGAAAACCCGGGTAGAACCGGTCGAAGACCATTACCAACTGGTGGTCACCGGCCAGGTGGCCGACGGTTATTATATTCACGACATGGCCGACAAATATGTAGGTACGGCCCTCACGCTGGAAGAATCCGACAAGGTTCAGGCGTTGGGTCTGCCTTCCGAGGAATATGAGGCGGGCAACTATAAAGGAGAGAAGGTGGTGGAAGGAACCTATGTCATCCGGCAGGACCTGGAGCTTACGGGGTCCGGTCAGGTGAACGTGAAGGGTAGCGTGCGCTGGAGCGCCTGCAGCGGCGACGAGTGCAACATGCCCGAAGAATTCGAGTTCTCCGAGGCCGTGAAACTGCCTTCGGCCGGCACCAAGGGCCTCCTGGCCCTGATTCTGGAGGCCATCCTCTGGGGCTTTGCCATGCTGCTCACCCCCTGCGTCTTCCCCATGGTGCCCATGACCGTTTCCTTCTTCCTCAAGCAGAGCGACAACGCCCATGCGGGCCGATTCAAGGCCCTGATGTACGGCATCTTCATCGTGCTGCTGTATACGGTTCCCATCTGCATCATCATCGGCCTCACCTGGGCCCTGGGCGGCGCCACCGTTACGGCCGATATCTTTAACTGGCTGGCTACCCACTGGCTGCCCAATATCCTCTTCTTCCTCATCTTCATGGTCTTTGCGGCGTCTTTCTTCGGCGCTTTCGAGATTGTGCTGCCGTCCAAATGGACCAACGGCGCCGATGCAAAAAGCGGAAAGGGAGGTCTGGCAGGCGTGTTCTTCCTGGCCCTGACCCTGGTGCTGGTGAGCTTCAGTTGCACCGGCCCCATCGTGGGCACCGTGCTCATCAAGAGCACCCAGGGAGAGTTCTGGACGCCGATGGTCACTATGCTGGCCTTCAGCGTGGCTTTTGCCCTGCCGTTTGCCCTGCTGGCCTTCTTCCCTTCTATCCTGAAGAAACTGCCCAAGAGCGGCGGCTGGCTTAACAGCGTGAAGGTAGTGCTGGGCTTCATCGAGATTGCCCTGGGCCTGAAGTTCCTGAGCGTGGCCGACCAAACCTATCACTGGCACCTGCTGGACCGCGAGGTTTACCTGGCCATCTGGATTGTGGTCTTCTCCCTGCTGGGCCTGTACCTGCTGGGCAAGATCCGCTTCAAATACGACAGCCCCCTGGAGCATCTGTCGGTAGGCCGTCTGGCCCTGGTCATCATTGACTTTGCCTTTGTGGTGTATATGATTCCCGGGATGTGGGGCGCACCCCTGAAGGTCCTGAGCGGCTACATGCCTCCGCTGGAGACCCAGGACTTCGTGCTCACGCCCGGAACGGCTTCGGCCCCGGCTACCATTGCCCTGCCGGAAACAGTCCAGGGCGGCGACATCCTGGACATGCCGCACGGCCTCAAGGCCTATGACAATGTCGAAGACGGCCTGGCCGCCGCCGCGGCCTCCGGCAAGAAAGTCTTCATTGACATTACCGGACACGGCTGCGTGAACTGCCGTGAGATGGAGGCCCGCGTCTGGAGCGATCCCCGCGTGCTGGAAAAACTGAAGAACGACTTTGTGATGGTGTCCCTGTACGTGGACGACAAGACCAAACTGCCCGAGGATAAATGGGTCACCACCCCCAACGGCAAGGTACTTAAAGACGTGGGACGCGTCAACTCCTGGATCGCCGTAGACCGCTTTGGGGTAAACGCCCAGCCCAACTACTTCATCCTGGCTGCCGACGGCACCCGCCTGGCCGGTCCCCGCGGCTACAATCTGGACATTCCCGCTTTTGTTGAATTTTTGAGTCTGTAAATATGGCCGACGAAAAGATCATCTTCTCCATGAACGGGGTTAGCAAGGTACTGCCCCACAACAACAAAGTAATTCTCAAGGACATTTACCTGGGCTTTTTCTATGGAGCCAAGATCGGCATCCTGGGTTTGAACGGCGCCGGTAAGTCCACTTTGCTCAAGATTATCGCCGGGGTGGAAAAAGGCTACCGCGGAGAAGTGGTCTGGGCCCCCGGATACAGCGTGGGCTACCTGGAACAGGAGCCGCAGATGGATCCGGAGAAAACCGTGCTGGAAGTGGTCCAGGAGGGCGTGCAGCCCGTCATGGACATCCTGCAGGAGTACAACGACATTTCCATGAAATTCATGGAGCCCCTGGACGACGACGAGATGAACCGTCTCATCGAGCGTCAGGGAGAACTCACCGAAAAGATAGACCAGGTAAACGGCTGGGAGATCGATTCCAAGCTGGAACGGGCCATGGACGCCCTCCAGTGCCCGCCTTCAGACCAGAAGATCAAGGAACTCTCCGGTGGTGAACGCCGACGCGTGGCCCTGTGCCGCCTGCTGCTGCAGGAGCCCGATGTCCTGCTCCTGGACGAACCTACCAACCACCTGGATACCGAATCCATCCAGTGGCTGGAAGCCCACCTGCAACAGTACAAGGGTACGGTCATCGCCGTCACCCACGACCGTTACTTCCTGGACAACGTGGCCGGCTGGATCCTGGAACTGGACCGCGGCGAAGGCATTCCCTGGAAGGGCAACTATTCCTCCTGGCTGGACCAGAAGACCAAGCGCCTGGCCCAGGAAGAAAAGGCCGAAAGCAAGCGCCGCAAGACCCTGGAACGGGAACTGGAATGGGTGCGCATGGCTCCCAAGGCCCGTCAGGCCAAGCAGAAAGCCCGTCTGGGAGCCTACGAGAAACTGGCATCGGCCGATGCCAAACAAAAGGAGGCCAACCTGGAAATCTACATCCCCAACGGACCGCACCTGGGCAACAAGGTCATCCAGTTCAAGGATGTCTCCAAGGCCTATGGCGACAAACTCCTCTTCGAGCATCTGAGCTTCGAACTGCCGCCGGCAGGCATCGTGGGTGTCATCGGCCCGAACGGTGCCGGTAAGACCACCCTCTTCCGCCTGATCATGGGCATCGAGCAGCCCGACAGTGGCACCATCGAGATTGGCGAGACCGTGAAGATTTCCTACGTGGACCAGCAGCACCGCAGCATCGACCCCGAAAAGACCGTGTACGAGACCATCGCCGGCAACAGCGAATGGGTGCGCATGGGCGGCAAGGACGTGAATGCCCGCGCCTGGGTGTCCCGCTTCAATTTCTCGGGTGCCGACCAGGAAAAGAAGTGCGGCGTGCTCTCCGGCGGTGAACGCAACCGCCTGCATCTGGCCCTCACGTTAAAGGACGAGGGCAACGTGCTCCTGCTGGATGAACCGACCAACGACGTGGACGTGAACACCATCCGTGCCCTGGAAGAGGGTCTGGACGGTTTCGCCGGCTGCGCCGTGGTGGTCTCCCACGACCGCTGGTTCCTGGACCGTATTGCCACCCACATCCTGGCCTACGAAGGCGAGGGCAAGGTGGTCTTCTTCGAGGGTAACTACCAGGAATACGAAGAGAACCGGAAGATGCGCCTGGGAGACGTAGAGCCCAAGCGTTTCAAATACAAGAAGTTAATGGAGTAATCTCCCATGAAGGAAATCTATTTTGCCGGCGGCTGTTTCTGGGGCGTCGAGCACTTTTTCAAAGGGGTGGACGGAGTGGCCGAAGCTACGCCGGGCTATGCCAACGGGCATACGCAGAACCCTACCTATAAAGAAGTATACACGGATACCACCGGCTTTGCCGAGACCGTGAAAGTGGTGTACAATCCGGCCCGCGTGGACCTGGCTTTCCTCACCCGGCTGTTCTTCACCGTCACCGACCCGCTCACCCTGAACCGTCAGGGCCACGACGAAGGCACCCGCTACCGCAGCGGCGTCTTTTACCAGGCCGACGAGGACCGTCCGGTGATCGAAGCTGTATTCCGGGAGGTTTCGGCCAAGCTGGGCGTGCCGCTGGTGACCGAACTGGAGCCGCTTCGCTGCTTCTATCCGGCCGAAGAGTATCACCAGAATTACCTGGACAAGAATCCCGGCGGCTATTGCCATCTGCCGCTCAAGACCTTCGCCTACCTGCGCCTGTACCAGGACATCCGCCTGTTCCTGGGGGACGAGCAGGACACCGTAGCCCGCATGGCCAATATCTCGGCCATGATTGCCCGGAAGATGCGCTTCTTCTGGACCGGTTTCTACCGGGTTGTAGAAGACCAGCTGGTCCTGGGTCCCTTCCAGGGGACGGCAGCCTGCTTCCGCATCGGCTTCGGGAAGGGCGTCTGCGGTACGGCCTGGAAAGAACGCCGCACCGTGGTGGTGCCCGACGTAGAGGAATTCCCCGGCCACATTGCCTGCAGCAGCGAATCCAAGTCGGAGATTGTGGTGCCGGTATTCGATGCCGATGGAACCGTCACGGCCGTGCTGGACATTGACTCCGACGAATTCGCCACCTTTGACAACGTGGACGCCGCCTGGCTGGAACTCATTGCCAAACTGGTATAAAACATACTCCCCATGAAAAGAGCAAGCTTTCTCCTTCTGGTATGCCTCCTGGTCTTTGCCGGCTGCGAACAGCGGCAAGGGAACATCATCCGGACCCAAGTGCCGGCCCGTCCGGCCGGACAGCAGGACATGCTGCAGTTTGCGGCCGACCCCATCCCCGATGTGGGCATTGGCGTCGTGGGCCTGGGCATGCGCGGCTCCAGCTCGGTGAGAAGGCTTACCAAGGTGCCCGGCTGCCACATTGCCGCCCTCTGCGACGTAGAGCCGGAGCGGGCCGAAAGCAGCCTGGCCGATTTGGCGAAAATCGGCCTTACGGCCAACACTTACAGCGGGGAAGAGACTTCTTACCAGGCCCTGTGCGAGGACCCGTCCGTAGACCTGGTCTATATTTGCACGGACTGGTTGCATCACGTTCCGGTGGCCCTGTATGCCATGGAACACGGGAAACACGTGGCCATCGAGGTTCCGTCGGCCATGACCCTGAAGGATTGCTGGGACCTGGTGAATACCTCGGAACGCACGCGCCGGCACTGCCTGGTCCTGGAGAACTGCTGTTACGATTTCTTCGAGCTCACGGCCCTGGAGATGGCCCGGCAGGGCGTTTTTGGCGAGATTATCCACGCCGAAGGCGCCTACAACCACTACCTGGGTCCCTTCTGGTACGAGTACTGGAACAACTGGCGCCTGGACTATAACAGCAAACACCGCGGGGACCTGTATCCCACGCACGGCTTCGGCCCGGTGTGCCAGGCCCTGAACATCCACCGCGGAGACCGCCTCACCACCCTCACGTCCATGGATACCGATCCGTTCAACGGGCCCAAGGACGCTATCAAGAAGGGCATGGACGGTTCCTTCGCCAACGGCGACGTCACCGTCACCCAGATCCGCACCGCCAAGGGGAAGACCATCCTCCTGGAGCACGATGTCCTCACGCCCCGCCCCTACAGCCGCATGTATCAGCTGGTGGGCACGGACGGGTACATCGGCAAGTATCCCATCGGCCAGATTTGCCTGCGGGAAAAACCGGCCGAAGGAAGCCCGGACCTGGAGAACCTGGATCAGGAAAAGGTATACGCAGGAGCGGAACTGGATGCGCTTATGGCCCAGTATCCCAGCCCCATCCTGACGACCGAACTGAAGGAGACGGCCAAGAAAGTGGGCGGTCACGGCGGCATGGACTTCATCATGAGCTACCGCATGGTCTACTGCCTGAATCACGGCCTGCCGCTGGATATGGATGTGTATGATCTGGCCGAATGGTGCTCGGTGATCGAGCTTTCGCGCATTTCGCTGGAGAACGGCGGGATGCCGGTGGAAGTGCCCGACTTCACCCGCGGCGCCTGGGACAAAATCCAGGGATTCTCGTACGCCTTTGCCGAATAAGATGAACCCGAAGTTCCTCATTGTCTCGGACCCCGCCACGCCGCTCATCGGCACCTTCGTGTATGGGCTGGTGTACCAGCACAAGGAGCTGAAAAAGGGCTATGTAACCACGCACGGCGGCGGGTGGTATCACAAGGACGACGTCAAGAAGATCATGACCCTTTACGGCAGTTCCGGAGACTATGGCGAACCGGACTTCCGCTTTCTGGACCGGATTCCGTCGGAGCTGCTGGGATACAGTTTCGTGTACCAGGAAGGTTGGGGCGGTGAA
>Ga0310696_10002140_pt1 | contig 26762 bp, 29 predicted proteins | sample AusTroGonzalo_MG_4_FD_203885 | JGI IMG/M metagenome (GOLD analysis project Ga0310696, IMG submission 203885) | Bovine rumen microbial communities from tropical cattle in Woodstock, Queensland, Australia - Gonzalo_02 (v2) (version 2) | ecosystem: Host-associated > Mammals > Digestive system >...
TATTCTCACTCTAGCTTTCAGTCTATAATATCATCAAATAATTGTCTGATTTGTTTTTCATTCTGATAAGTTCAGTCTATATATTTCTTTACTTCATAGAAGAATTGTTTTACTTTCTCTACAAATGTTTTAGCAAGTCATTTAGTTCAGAATTTACCTGTTCTATAGTATTCTGAGAAGTTATCTGCTAGCCATTCTTCAGCTTGTTCAGCTCAGACTTTTAGATTCTTTTGTATTCACTCTAGTATCTTAGTTTTTCTAGCACCATCTACCATATCAAATGTTGCATGAAGTAGCTCATGTGGTACTGTAGATTCTTTTAAATCCTTAGCTAGAGTAATCATTCTATCTCAGTAAACTCCATATGCTTTCTGTCATTCTGGAGTGGAGATTCTATCTACTATGTTGGTTTTTATTCAGTATTGATCTGCTAGTTCCTTTACTGTTTTTCAGTTCTTAAAGTTCCTAGTATTTAGTCATTCAGCTGCACTAATTGATTTTTCATTAGCTCATGCTGTTCAGTATTTTTGGTATCTAATATCTGGATTATTTTTGTCAAATGTTCAGATATTATCAGTAGCACTCTTGATTTGGTTAGAATTAAATACAGCATATTGATTTGTGTTCTTCCAGTTCTCTTCAACATTCTTAAATATTACACCATCATATCAGTTTCTCTTTGCCCAAGAAGCAATTTGGTCTGTTGTTTTAGTTCATTTCCCTCACATTTCAGTGGGAGTTTTTATTTCATCCCATAATGCAAAGTGCCCATCAACAACTAAAGGATTGCTAATATTTAGATATGTCTTGTAAAGTTTAGGATTTAATACACTATCTTCATAGTATTTACTTTCTAAGTAAGGTTTCTTTTTTAGGTTGTCTAATGATTTTGCAACTCAAGCCTCTCCTGCATATGTTTCACTATCAGTAAACCAATTTATGCTCTTGTTGAATTTATTATGTGTAGCTAATTTGTCTGCTCAATGATATACTACCTTAGGAGTACCATCTTCATTTACTACCTTACTACCCTTAAACCACTTCTTAAATTCTGGAGTTTGTGTTTGGTCAGCTACCTGATATTTAGCAGTTTTAGAAGATGCTTGCTTCCCATTAAAACCCAAATCATCAGGTCAGGCTTGTCTCTCTATCCTATCAAATATCTCACTTGCTTCAAACTGATCTACATTATAATAATCCTGAATATCTTTTATAATTGCTTCTTTTTTCTTTAGCCAGTTTATATCTTGTGTCTTCTTCCAGTCTCTTCACTCAAATGTTTTTCAGATTTTATTGCCAGCGACTCTTCATACCCTCATTTCTTCTTGCTGTAATTGGTATATCCTTTTCTTAAATTCTGGTAATCTCTGATCTGATGATTCGCTGAGTATTTGTTCCTTTTCTAGTTCAAAGTCAGCCTTAGCCCTCTCCATCTCAGCCTTTTCTTCTAATTCTTTTACTACATCTGCTCTATATTTCTTTAGATCTTTTACTTCATCCTTAGCTCCAATAGTCTCCAAATCCTTTAGAGCTTTATCTATTACTGCTAGCTCTTTTCATTCTTCAGCACTTAATATATCAGATACTATTCTAGCAACTTCTCATTCCTTATTAAGTTTACCAGCTTTTAGCTTCTCGCTTATTTCGTTGAGAAAAGCCTTTTGTGCTTGTGTTATTTTTTGATTATTTGCAATTCTTTTTTGAATGTCAGCCATTTTACTTGCTCCATCTTTTGATGTCTCTGAAATTATTTTATCCCATTTACTGCTCTTAAGTTTATCTATCCATTTTGATACTAAGTATCATGCTCATGCTCCAAGTATTCCTCATGGGATACTTCCGATAGCACCTCATACTGCAGCTCATGCACTTGAAGTAATGGTCTGTTGTAATTTAGATGGTTTATAGTAGTTATCTATTAGCTTAGGAAGCATATTGATAGCCTTAACTTCTTCTTCTATTCATGGTAATACTTTCTCTAATCTATTTTTGAGTACTCTTCTGTTAGGTTCATCCAAATTCTTAATAATCTGGTTAATATTATCTCTTACAGCACCCATTTTAGATTTATCTTTGTATACTATTCAGTCTGTAACTTCCTGAATCAAACTTACTTGTTTATTGTATATATTATCTAGATCCTTTAATGGAGCTACTTGTTCATGAGCAGTCTCATTAGCAGCTTCTCTTATAGCTTTAATTACTTTATCTCATGGAGTATCTGCTACTTTTTTTCAGATATAATTCTTATTGTTAGGATTATAGTTTACCATATCAGAAGCAGTTTTTCTTAGCCTTAAGTACTCATCCATACTCATAGCTCAGTCAGTATTTTCTATCCAGTTATAGATTTTTTGTATATCTGAAGCCTCAGAAGATATAGAACTCTTACTAAAATCTAATTTACCATTTTCATTTACTGTTATTCCATATTCTTCTAATATCTCAGGTAATTTAGCTTTAGCAGAACTTAGATCTACAGTAAATCATGCTTCCCTTAATGGTTGATACATTGGTCAGGTCTCAGAAAGTTCATCCATTTGCTTAAGCATTACATCTTGTACTCTATCTGCTACATCTGTAATAAGTTGTTTAGATACTTCAGTAGATTTTTCTGGAAGTCAGTTAGCATCTATATAAGTTTTAGCCTTAGCCCATACTTCTTTTGAGAATGGATTACTTTGTATAGCTTGTTTAGTTTTCTGATCTAGTCATATAGCACTATCTAATGCTTCATTTAGTTTAAGATTTAGCTTTTTACTAGCTCATGGTATCTTTTTTACTGAATCTACTGTTGCAGATATAGCTTTAATAGGTAATTGAGTTTCTGCTCTCATTGCTATTGCATATGGATCATAGTATCCAGCAGTTTTTCATACTGTTCCTACTACATCTGAAGCCTTATCTAATGCTCTTGCAGTTGCTTTTAATCATGCCTTAGCACTTGCTTTAGCTCCACCTTTAGCAATTCATCTTAATGCTCCAGCTCATCACTCTATAATTGAAGCCACATCAGATACTACTCCAATAGGATCAGTAAATAGAGTATTTAATATCTCATCTCCCCCACCGTATCTCTCCTTAAAAAACTCTCAGACAGTATCTGCAGTATCATTAGCAGACATATACCAGTCTTTGAGCTTTCAGTCTTGCATATATTTTATATCTTCATCTATTCCAAATAGATTCATAGCACCTCATACTGCTGTTTTAGCAAGAGTTCATGCTGTATCTAGTGGATTTAATACCATGTTTCATACATCTGATAGTACATTAACTCCAGATTTTAATAGATTTTTTCAGAAAGTTCCAGCATTCTTCCAAAATCCAGCATTTTCATCGTATTGTTCTATCTCAAATCTCCCAAGTAAGTTATCGTTCCATTCTCCTCATTCATTACTAGCCATAGATGCTTTCAAAGATAGTGGTTGTTGTACTTCTTCAGGTTGTGCTAGCCCCATTTGATACAAAAACTCTTCATCTCCATGATCTAGATAGTCATTAAGCAAGTCTAGACTTACTCAGTTATCTTGAGCCATGCTCATAAGTCAGTTAATTACATCCTGAGTTCCAGCATTAGCATTAAGTCAATAAGCATTTTTAGCTAAGTCTGCTAGCTGTTCTAGTCTAGAATTGGACTGCATATAATTAGCTTGTCTAGTATCTTTTTGTCATAGACTCCTATAGTTCAACTCGTTCTCAGCAGCAAATCTATTATCTGCTATATTCTGATTTTGAAGCTGTTGTATAGCTTGTTGATATAGCTTCTGCTGTTCCTGTGGATTAGAAGTTAAGCTCTCTAGCCTTTTAATCTGATCATCAGACAGTCATGGAAATTTCTGTTGCTTAGTTGGTTTATTCAACTGCTGATTATTCCAACCTGTATTTCAGAAAGATGGTCAGAATCATGTTCAGAACATATTGTTAGTTGCCATATTTTATTATCCATTTAAAATAAAACTTATATTAGAGTTAGTAATATTTCATGGAGTATATAATCCTCAGAAATATTTTTCTCTTATATCTTGAGGTCAAGTTGCTACAGAAGATTCATAATTATAGTATTTAGCTAAATCTGTGAGTCATAAATCGTTATATATCCAGTCTGATACCTCATCTGTATATATAGAATAAGGCTTATATCATGTTGTCCTTTTAAATCATAGAGCTTCTGTCATATTTTTGTCTAATAGATCCTTTGCGAATGTTTTGAATAAATCTTTAGCTTGAGCATTAGACAAATTCCCATTAAATAATGCTAGTATGTTCTTTGTATCTTGTTCAGATGGACTAGATCATCATTTTAATGCACCAGCAATTTCTTCTGCTGCTACAGTCATATTAGCTGCCGTAGTTAGAGTAACTGCATCTCAAAATTGAGTCTTAATATTATTTATCCGTTGGTTTACTTTCTGTATATCTCAGTTATTCAAAGCACTATAGCTTTCTGCTAGATTCTTTAATATTGATACAGATGTTGCATTTCTTGATATGTCTCATTTTAGCACTTTATCATCCCATTCTTTTTCTGCATTTTTTACTAGAGAGAACTTTCTTTCTGAATATCCATATTCTCTTCATATAGCACTCGCAGCTGCCTTTATTCTGTTTGCACTTTGTCAGTTCACTGCTCATGATTTAGATAATGTTGCAGGATCAGACTGATAAGTTAATAAACTTACTACCATATCTTTTTCTGTATCTGTTAATTCATTCCATCATGAATATCCACTAAGATTATAAGTATTTCCTCACCACTCAAATACCTCTTTCTCTCCATTGCTTGTTGCACTAGGTGGTTGGCTTGGATCAAAGAATCACTTTAATGATGAGCTTCCCATCTTTACTGTTCTCTTAGTAATCTTTCATGGATTCTTAGTGTCATAGTTTGAATCTGTAACCTCAAAACTTCAGTCTGCATTTACTTTAGTAACTATTCCCACATGACCATGATTTATTCAGTCTGAGCTTAAATGTCAGTAATCAAATACTGCAATAGTTCATACTTTAGGTATATCTGAGTTTACACTATTTAGCTTAGTACTTAATTCATCATCGTAGTATCTATCCATACCTATCCATTCTAGATAGTCATTTACAAATTTTCAGCATTGTCATCCAGTTTTTCATTCTTGATTTTGTGGCTCTATTAAGAAAGTTCCTAAAGTATTATATCAGTAACTCATAGGAGCATTAGAGAATACTTTTTCATCTACTAAGTCATAAGGTTTAGCATTAGGAGTTGCTTCAGCATCTAAATCTTCTATGTATTGATAAGATATAGTTCAGTTAGGATTAGTTGTAATTATTACTGATTTTCAGTTAATAGTTCCCACAGTTTGTTGAGATAGCATTCCATAAGAGCTTGCTATTTTCTGCTTATATTCAGATTTTCATTGTAATGGTTCTATGAAGTTCTTAGTAAGAGCTTCTGCAACTGAGATTCAGTTTTTCTTAGCATAAGCAATAATGTCATCTACTGCTTGAGCTTGGCTTCTCTTAATTATATCTCAGTATTGTTGATAGTATGGATCTAGAGCATTCTTAAGATTAGCTTTTAATTGAGCTTCATCTTGTACACTTAAATCTGTAAGTTCTTGTTGTAATTGGTTCTGTAATTTAGCTGTTGCATATTGATTATATAAGTTCAAATCATTACTTTGAGCTTGATATAATAAGTTCATGTCGTTCTGTATCTGTTGAGTCTGTAATTGTAATTGAGCTTGTTGTTCTGGAGTTCTAAAACTTGCAGTACTCATAGCAAATCCTAGAGCTGTTAGTCTCTGATTCCATACTCTCTGCTCTTCCTGTGCTTGCATTTGTCTTACAGCTGCAGCTTGATTAGCTGTTGCCATCTTCTGACTATACAAGTTAGCATAATCTTGATACTGATATTGTAATCCTTGCAATGCTTCATTACATGGAGTCATTGCTTTTGCCATTCTTGCTGCTGCTAGAGCATCTGATACAGTTCATCCTACTGAGCTAGCATATCTATTAGCTATTGCTACCTTTTTATTATTCCAATACTCTATTTGAGCTACTGTATCGTTGGCTTTTTTCAGAGTTTCATAAGCTCATGTTTGCTCCATTGTTGCATTCCATATTCACTCTATATCTTTAGCTTGCTGTGGTTGGATTCCTAGACTATTCATCATGTCTTGAAGCTGTGTAGATATAGTCTGCAATAGTGGAGGAGTTATATCATTTACTAATCTCTTTTTGATTTCTTCTTCTTGTTTAGCTTGCCATTCTCTATATGCTGCCTCGTTGTATTCTTTGATATAATTAAGCTGGTCTGTTGTGATTTCAGCATTTTTGATTCAGTCATAGATAGAATTTCATGAAGTATAGTTAGATGCCTTGTCTATATCTTCCTTTCTTTTTCGGTAAGAGTCTAATACTTGTCTCTGTGCTTCTGATTCTCTACTATCGTACTCAAATACTTTATTGAAAGTATCTCTATCTTTGAACATTCGTGGAGAAGTAGCAAAATACTGATCTAGATTAGCTTTCATTTCGTTAAGTCTAGCTTCAGAATTTGCTTGATAGTCAGGTTTTCATGTTACTTGTGCTGTTCACTCCTTTACACTTATTTGTCATGATGGAGCATTAAATTTACTCTGATCTAATTCAGGACTTACTTGTGTATTGTATGTAGGAGTTGGAGTAGGAGTCGCTGTAGGAGTAGGAGTTGCAGGAGTTTCAGCTTGTGGTGTCTCTACCTTTTGCTGTTCCTTTTGATATTGTTGCATATAAGAGTTCCCTGTTTTATCTGCATCTCCATTTTGTTGTAGCATGTCATTGTATTTTTGCTTTTGGTTATCATCCATAGACTCATAGGTCTTTTTTCGTTGGTTATAATCCATTACCATTCTTTTATTGAGAAAAAATTAAAAAGCTCTCATACATTTGAGAGCATTATAGTCAGATTTTAATTTTTGGAGAATATTTTAGTATTTTTTCAGCTGTTCGTTGCAGTCGTTGATCTTCCCTCTCAGTTTTTCTGCTGTATAATGCAGTATTCCTTGAAAGTTCTTATCATTTACGAAGTGATAGAGTTTTCCTAGTAGCTCTATTATGTTATTGCATAGACTTTTTATCTCATTCAGCCTTTTTATCTCTTCTAGGTTATCCTCCTTTACTTTTGTATATACATAGAAATACTCTCAGTAGTTCGTTATCTCACTGAGTTTATGTTTTAGTCAGTATATGTTATACTCCCTACCAAAATAGCTATCCTTTACACTCCTTTGATTATCTACTTTCCTTACATCTACACTATGTCCATTCGTATTAGTTCAGAAATCTGTTCAGTCTATCATTCAGTCAGCTCTATCTTGATTATATTTTGAATTTGGAGAGTAGTTTCAGTCCAAAGTGTATAGTTTATCCATAATGTCTTCCATGTTCTCGTTATCGTATTTTGACACACGATAGAAAGCCATTTTTCCATACATTTTTACAAGTTTCTCGTTACTATTCCATCGGTCATTCACTAATTTTACTGCTTTTTGCACATACCATCATTGTCCCCTTACTCTTCATCTTGAATAGGAGAGTTCATCTATCTCTTTTATCTCTGATTCTGAAAAGTCATAGTTCCATAGATCAGCAGCCATTCCTATAGCAGCAAAAATAGTACATGATTTCGTACTCCATTTCCAACCTAGTTGGTTATATTGATAGATCTTCTCATCTTGTTTATATAGTTTAGGTAATAAGTCTGACTCTCACTCACATAATACATAGTCAGTCAGTTCTTCTCAGATTCCTAAACATCCTAGTTGTTCCATTATTTACTATATTTTCTAATAAAATCTGAATTATCCACTATCTTCTCATCAAAATACTTTCTACTGTAAAATTCTGATTTCTTCCCTATGTTGTAATTTGATACTGGTCTAAGGTATCCCATTACTCTTGTGTAAATCTCGCAAGGTGTTCTTTTGGTTTTGTCTGTTGTCATTTCTTTAGTTAATTAAAGTTTTAAAAATTCCATATTGATTCTACTTTCTCCTTTCTCGTTCTTGTCTATCTCTATTACCCATCAGCCTATTACATTTCCTAGATTAAATCTCTTAGCTAGTAAATTCTGTTTCAGAAAACTTCATGGCATAAACCCATGTATTCATCTATGAAAGTCATACAAAGCAGTATGGTAATGTCATAGAGCGAATATATCAGGTTGATTCTCCACAGGTAGTCAGTCTAAATACTTTTTCATCTTATAGTCTTTTGCATAAGAGAGAGATCATCATCCATGATGCAGATTTATTATTATTCCATTCAACTTCAGCCTTGCATCATAGAATCCTAAGTTGATTAAATCTTCTCTTACAGTCTCTATCGCCTTGCAGATGTTTACTCAGTTCCCTTTTAGATATGCTTCATCATGATTTCAGCCTATAAAGTAGGTAGGTAGTCAGACATTAGGATAGTTATCTCTAAGGTCTGCAAGCTGTTCTTCAAATCAGACTCTATCTTGTTCAAATTGTTGTCAGTTATATACTCATGTTCAGTCCACTATATCTCCAGCATGGACAAAGCATTCTACTCACTTATCCTTAGCTTTCTCATAAAATTCTCATAGTTCTTCTCTAGCACATTGTTTAGCTCCGAAGTGAGTGTCAGATACAAGTCAGAATTTCAGATGTCATGGCTCTCATAATACCTGATCTATCTCTCTTTTGGAGTTCTGAGCTATATAGTTCAGCATTTCTTTAATATCTCATGGAGAGTAATGCTGAAGCAGATCTAATTTCTTTTTTTGCTCCTTACTGAGCTTGTTGTTAGCAGCTTCTTGCTTTTGTTTTAGTCGCATTTGTTCTTCTTTTCAGGATAAAAGGTCTGCAGCTTGTTTCTGAGTTGTTTCCCTTATCTTCCTATATTTACTTACTGTCTTCCTATCTAATCACAGCTCTCTAGCAATTTCATTATTGCTAAAATCTTTGCTGTAGCTCTCAATTCTGTTTATAGTCTCCCTATTTAGTTTCTCCATGATCACACAAACTCATAAAAAGCTAAATAAGTTCTTCTGTTTTGTCTATGGAAAGAATGTATCTTCCAATTTTAGCACACTTTCTACCTCACTTTTAATAAATCAGTCATGAGTTTTTTTCTCGTAGTAGTTATTCATGTATCTATCCAAAGCATCCATCAAATCAGCCTTAAAATTCTCTGTAAATATCTTCTCGTTCAGTAGTAATACTCTGCATATCTGCTCTACAGGAGTATCATTTCCAAAGAATGAATGTAATCTTGAATGTTCTTCCTTATCCATTTTTAGCAGATTTTCTTTTGTTGTTAGTCAGCATTTGGATCTTGGAATCAGATGGTGCATGTTGTATTCCTTTTCCATTGTTTTTCTTATAAGCTAAAATGATTTTGTCCATCTTTTTCTTCCTTACTATCTTTTCTACCTTGTATATTATGTAATCTATATAATCTATCATACACTGCTGGTAAATAAAAAGCTGATTAAAATCGCTACAAGTATAATTCCTGCAATTCTAATCAGATTTCTTTTCATCTTTGTGTTTTACAAGAGCTAAAGCTGAAACTGCATCATCTCTATTATAGAAATTCTTAGCATAAGCTCTATTTAGTCATCGGTTTTCATGTCAGTACAAGAATCGCACTGATATTCTTCAGTTTTCTTCCTTTTTTTTGTAAATGTTGTATCAGAGTGTACTTCTGATTATTTTGTATTCTCGCATTTGTTTATCCCTTAGGAGATAAATCCTTTAGTTTCTCCATAATCCATTTTTTCTTAAATTTCATACATGGAATAACTGCTCTATGTCCATCTTTCATTTATTGTATTTCTTTATTCTGAGCCTTGCTCCATCTATTCATATTCATGCAAGCCTTGATATATCTCATACTTTATATTCAATTCCATCTACTATTGCCTTACTTATATTTCTACGATTATTTGACTGTTCTAATCTTGTAGCTCGCTTACAGTTTTCTTTACAATAATTTCAGTTATTATCTATTCTATCTATTGATGTATCCTTTCTTCAATATTGTTGTATGTGTTTTAGATAACTATCATACATATCATCTCTAAACTGTTCAAATGTTGTCCATAAGCACTTTATTCATCTTGCTCAATAGTTTTGATAGCTGCTATTGTTAGGATTATTACATCTAGCTTTTAATGTACAATATAGGCTATAAAATACATGAGCCTCTGGATTTCGCTTTTTTCATCCAAATCAATGGATAATTGCTCAATGGTTGTTTTTTCTTTTGTCCATAGTTATTATAGTTAGAGTATAAAACTTTTTTATGGGAGGAGATAATGCTCTAACCACTATCTCCAATTACGGTAGCTAACCGACCATTTTATCTTTCTTTTAATTTTTCTATTACCCAACGAAGATTCGTTTGAATCTCAGTCAGCCTACTATCTAAGTCTAAATCTTCTATCTTGTCTATTCTATTTTCTAATTCTTTTAGTTTAGAGTTGAGATTAGCCCAAGTCATACCTAGCCCAAAAACAAATATAGCAAAGTTTATAATAGTAGCAGGATTAGATAAATATTCATATAGTCAGTCCATTAGATTTTAAAGTTATCATCTAAATCTCACTCTACTAGAGTGTCAGGTTTTCATGCTGTAGATTTACCATAGAAATAACCTACGATTACTAGCAATACATCATTAAATAGTGGAGTATCTCATCATTTCAGAGTTAAATATACAGTCTGAAAAGCTAGTACCAATGATAAAATTAGGAATACTACCTGAGATATGTTCATTTTTGCTAGAAAGTTTTTCATCACTTAGAAAAATGGAGGTAAAATTTCATTACCCCCATTATAGTCAGTTTTTTTATTTTGGAGAATTTTATTATCCTATTTGTACAAATGATATAGTATATGTAGCCATTGCATTATAGCTTGTATCTGAATGTGCCACAGCAAACAATAATTGCTCTCACTTTCATAAAGCTGTAGCCATTGTCCATCTAACATTTCATGGATCTCATGTACTTCTCCTTGAGAATAAATCTAGCTGCCTTGTAGTTTTTCAGTCAGTATTATACATAAATGCATACTCTTTATATGAATCGGATGTAGAATGCCCACTAGCATACCATAATTGACAAGATATATTCAAAAAATAAACTCAAGTCGCTAAACATTCTATAAATCAGCTATCATTTACTTTAAATGCATTAGATGTAAGTTTATTATTGTAGTTTATCATGTCTGCAAAAGTTGCAGCAAATGTCTCAGTTGTGAAATAGTTTCAATTACCGTCCTTGTGTGTTGTTATAATTGAAGAATATGGAGTAAAAACACTTGCTTCAGGTGTTCACTTAAAAAATACAGACATTCATTGTGGTGTTAATGTGGTTCAGTCTGATGTTCAACTTACAAGTCAGTCTCATAATCAAGAAAATGTAGAAATCTTTGGTTGTGTATCTTTATTAGTTCATCTCCAGTCCCATTTATCACTCTGTAATCATGGTCTTAGCTTGAATTTATTACTATCTCTTGGTCGTGCTACATCTTCAAAAAGAGCTTCATCAGGATTATTCAGATCGCTTGCATATTGTTTTCCTGCATATACTATCATCTTTCTCTCTGATTAGCAACTAAATCTACACTAAATAATTCAGGAGTATAATTAGCTGTTCATTTACCTTTTACCATGATCTGTAAACTATGAGATTTTGGTAATTCTAGCTTGTTGTTAAGATTAGTGAATCTGAAATCTCATTCCTTGTATGTATCGGTTGTAATCTGTCAGATTTTTCTGAAATGGTTGTATTCTGAATAAGTTATCAGCTCAGTTCATTCTGTATCTGTTATTTTCATATCGTTAGTGGTCTGAACTGGCAAATCTCACTCTAATCTGAATGTATATTGATTTCCATTTGTCTCTATATACTTTAATACATAATTTCATGTAGCTCCTTTCATTTTATAGCTTGCACTTGTAGAGAATGTATAAGAATCTGAGCTTGTAAATGTTCGGAAGTGATAATGGTTAGCCATTCCCCAAAATTCTAGACTTGTATTAGCACTTGGTAATATATAAGAGACAAATAAGTCTGACTCTTCTTTCTCTAGTAAATGATTTCAGATAACTATTGGATATTCTGCTACCCATTCTGTGTTATAGTTCCTAATTGGTTTGTCATCTTGATAAACTGTTGTATAATTTGTTGTTACATCGCTTACTGTTATGCTATAATTTACAATTAGATCATTTCATTTAGCTTTTAAGCCTGTAATTACTGCATTAGATGGTAATTGGTGGATAAATGCTCCACCTTTTCCTCAGTAAGTCTTTCCATACTCAAATATTCTGTTATCTTCAGTAGTAAGAATCAGATTATCTCTATATTCTACTATTTTTCAGTCAAATTTATACTGTTCATCTGTTTTAATCAGATTTTTTGTATCTTTTTCTTCATTTCATCAGTATATAGCCACCATTTCTTGTCAGTTATATACCCATAATTGACTAATTCCCCTATCTTCTCATACTAAATACATCAGATAGTCTATATTAGTAACTCACTTGAATGTGCATCAGTAAGCAATAAATGGAGTTCACATACCACCAGCTAGATCACATGGAATTATATATCAGTTTCAGTTCTTGTTTCATACCATATATATCTGCTCATTCCAACTTATCAGTCAGATTATATCCATTCATGGATCATTATTCCATCACATATACTGCACAAAGTCATACTGTGTCATTTTCACTCAATTTACATCCACCCATGAGCTTTGCCATTCATACAGTGGTTGAAAAGTCGTCCCCTTCATCCAGTAGTAAGTTCCTACTTCTTCTAATGTTCTTGGTCTGAGTGGAAGATATGAATAGTAGTAGTTAGAATCTCATTCAGACTTTGTTGTAAGTGTTCAGTCTGTAAACATCTTCCAGTCAGCCTTTGGTCATCAGTTTATATCTATATATAGTTTTCATCATGTCCATGATGCATCATTTCATGACTGTCTTCTAGTAAATAGGAGGTTTATCATTACATAATATTGGCGATCATCATCGTATGGAAATGCAGGTATATCTGCGAATATTCATCAGTCTGTTAAGTTTCATGTAAATGATACAGTCCTAGATGTAGCTCAACTAAAATATGTTACCATACTATCTGTCTCGTTATCGTAGTAGTATTTAGGAACTGATACTAATTCTATACTTTGTATAGATATAGTTGTCTGTGTTGTGTTAGGTTCATAAGCACTTATTCTTATTGGGAAAGAACCAAAATGTCATGGATTTAATTTTATTCATATAGCTGGTGTAGTTCAGGAAGATGATGTCTTCTTAAAAACATATCATGCTCCATCAGAATCTTGAAATGGAGAATCTTCATCCATAGTAATAGTTGAAGCATATCAAAACTCTTTATTTCCAAAGACATATTTTACTTTACTATAGTTCAGTGCTGCTCTATCTGTATAGACTACAAAAGACTTCCAGTCGTTTCATTCTGTGGCTACACTCATAGCAGATGGAGTCCCCCATTCAGCATTGTTATAAGTTCCCTGAGATCATGTATAACTTACCTTATACACAGGAAAATTAGCAGCAGAATCTATTATCAGAGTATCTCATTCGTACACTTTACCATCAGCTCTTAGCTCTAGTCCTCACTCTGCAGCTATTACACTACTATCTCATGATACAGGAGAGCTAAATGCTGTAGCTTTTACACTCTTAGAACTAGAAAAGATGTCTAAATTTTTAGATTTTAGACATCATGGATTACTTGAATATTTATCTGTTTGCTGTCATGCTGGTAATCAGCTTGAATAGTAGTTTAGATTATCCATTAGTTTTGTACATCAGAATAATAAATACTTTGCACTCTTTGAGTTATATATCTCTTCATCTTCTCTAATTCTTCTTCATACCTTGCTTTTTCTCTATCTGATTTATCAAAATCTTGTTTATGCTCTCGTAGTTCAGCTTTTAGTCCCATCATTACCACTTTATAGAAATCTTTTAAGTCTGAATGTCATGGAAATATTACATCCTCTACATTGATTTCTGCTAAGTTTCATGATATAGTATTTATAGCTTGGATTCCTTGTATCTCTAATCCTCACTCAATAGTCTTATCAGGTGTGAAATTCAAAAATATGTGGTTGTCTTTTAGCTTCCATCCTTTTACTCAGCAGTCTTCCTCCATGTCTGATAGCTCTTGTAATTCGTAAGAGTTATCTTCATCTTCTCGGATTATTACCTTTTTTACCTTAGCAATTCATGGTACATAAACTGTATTTCATTGGCTGTCAGTATAAGAAGTCTGTTCCCTTTCTACTTTATATTCTCTAGCTCATTCTTGTAGATCAGTATTCCAATAAGTCCAAAAATAGTCTTCCTGTGTAGTTACTACCATTCTCCATACTTCCTTATAAATCTCATTGAATTTAGTCAATGCTTTTGTGTAAGGATAGTTTGCTGTAGAAGTATTAGTGTCCTCGTATGCTTCTACAAATAAATCTTGTAATGTCATTAGCTCAATAATAAATAATAAGTTAAAAGTCTGACTATTTATTAAAGAGGAGAGGAACGAGTCCTCTCAGCTCTTATATCCTATTAGTTAGTAGGAGTAGGTGTTTCAGTTGGAGTCTCTGTTGGAGTCTCTGTTGGAGTCTCTGTTGGAGTTGGATTTAATCCACTTACTTCCATCTTTACTAATTGTTCTGCATTTTGGTCAAATACTTTACCTCCATGAGCGATTTGTCCAAGTAAGTTGTAGTACATTCCAGCTTCAGCTTCTACTACTTTAGCCTTGAATAATTGTCTTACATAGTTGTAAGCCTTTGCTCTGAAAGCATATAAGTTACCTCCATCTATTAAGTTAGATTCAAAGATAGAGAATCCTGCGAATTTTCCTAGCCATCCATCTATAGCAGCATCAGCAGCTACTTCAGTTCCAGCTAAGATTCCAGCTTGTGCAATAATAGCAGATACTTCAGGAGATACGATAAGGATTCTGTTTTCCATAGGAACTTCCTTTTTAGAGAGAGCAGTTCTAAGTTTCATGATTTTAGCAGCTACATCGTTTACTACCAATGTAGATTCAGAGATTACATTGCTAGAATGAGCAGTGAAGAAAGCATCAAGCATAGCTATAATTGATTTTTCTACAGCTGTATCCATTCCATTCAAAAGATCATTTAATCTTTCTCCTTTGATAGAGTACAATGTTTGGATTTCTTCCAAGTCAGAGAATTTTTCTCTGTATTGATGCAATTTGTTAATTTCCAAAGTAGAGTATCCAATGTTTCTGTCAGATGCAGAGATGTCTGCAATAGAAGTAGCTCTAATATCTCCATCGTTAGAAGAAGATACATCAGCTAATTCAATTTTTGGAGAGATAGGTACTGTTACAGAGTCTCCAGCTCTTTTTAATTCTCATTCAAATTCGTAGTTAGCGAATCTCATGAAAGGTTTTTTAGGAGTGTCAGATAATTTTCTCCTTAATTCAGCAGCCAATATGGCTCTAATTTTGTCTACATTTGCCATGTTAAAATAAATAATAAGAGTTAAAAGTTTCTAGTTCTTCTTGTGGTGTGTTTAGTCTATTTGCTTCATTTCTCAGCTCTCTATCTTCCTTGCATATTCATCATACAAGGTTGGATTAGTTTCTGCTAAATCAGCTAAGTCATTGAGAGAAATTTCTTTCTTGTCAATGTTTCATACCCTTTCTCTTCATGGATTAGGATTACTTGCACTTACTTCATGATAGTCAGATACTCTGTAAGCCTCTTCCCATGATAAGTCAGGATGTCTTTCTCTGACTGATAAGATTTCTTCAGGAATCTCATCAAATCAGTGTTTGCTTTTGAAAGATACTTTCTCCTCAATAGTTCTCTCTAATTCAGCTTTTTCTTCTTCTGAGCTAGCTCTTTGAGCTAAATCTTTCTGTTTGAAAGCCTCCTTAGCTTGCTTTTTCTTTTTGTCGTACATTTCTTTAGAGACATAGTTTTCTTCTAAGTCTTCTTTAGAGATGTAGTTCTCAGAAAGCTCATCTCTGGAGATAAAATCTTCCTCGTTGAAGTCCCTCTCGCTTCCATCATCATAAATGATTTTTGCCATGTTGTTTAGTTACCATATAAAAGAATGTTGATTAGTGGTCATCCTCCACCGATATATCAGTTTGATTACTGATCCTTGTAAGGAGATAGTTTGGAATCTCTAAGAAGTCATCTATTAGCTCTAATTCTTTGAGATCCATATCTCTTTTGTTGTAGATGGTCTTACTCCTATCCTCACTGTAACCTGATAGAATGCCAGCTTTTAGTTCTTCTTTTCTATCCTGTAGATAGTCATTGATGAGTCTCCAATAGTCTGATGTCATTCAGTCTTTTATTTTTTTCTCATCCCTTTTTTTATTCAGCTGAAGGTATGTCATTTCATGTAGTAGGTCATAAAGGTGTTGGTTGGTTGTTTTGCTGGTTTTGTTGTGAGATATAATTACTTACCAGTTGATTCTGACTCGCTCCCATATCTCATGCCATAGCTTGTCCCATTACTTGCTGATTTTGTTGTCAGCTCACAACTAAAGCCTGTTTTCTTCTCATTATTGCTCTTTGTTTTGCTTTAGTGTCTAATGCTTGCTGATATACCATTATGTATATTTTGTGATTTTCATTCATGTCAGTTATCTCTGCCACATCTTCATTTCTGTTAAGTAATTCTAGATCCAACATTGCTTGCTCATATTCGTGTGGAAATTCGTATATTGTATTTACGAGTTCATCATCCATTCACATTACCTGAGCAAAGTCTCTAGTAAGCACTATCTTTCAGAATGGAGATGCTTGCTCCATTAAAGGTTGATAGCTTGCCATGAAAGCAGATTTATTATTTTCTTCTTGTTCCTTTCTATCTATCTCTGTTATTAGTGTCATGTGTAAGTCTCTCTTAGTGTCCAAATCCTTTCACATGATAGTATATGTTACATTACCTAGTCAGCTGTTAAGTACGATATTCTTCTGAGAGTTCATCTTGAAATTCTTTTGATAGCTTCTATACCAAAGAACATCCCAATATCTTTTTTCTCATCGTAGGAATATCTTGAATATAGTTGAAAGTCTGACATTCTGATTAGCTTGGAGTAATTGACTCTGAGTAGCTGTCATTGTAGTAGCATAGATTCAGATACTCTGCTCATCAAATCAGATTTCTTTTGTAGCTTTCTGATCTATCATGTTCTTTAGGTTGTATCAGTCTCCAGTTCATGATGTCTGAGTCTGAATATTCTCTATTACCTTTCTGTTCTCCAAGTTTCACTTAGCAGGTACATATTTTCTCTTACCTAATTTTCTGTGAGCTAATTCCTTTCAGTCTACTACATCAGAGTTATACACAGTGATTCAGCTAAATGTTTCTTCATGCACTTTATCTATTAAGAGATTCATGACTTTTTCTTCTGAATCCTGATTATCTTTAGCTAAGTCTCATACACATAATCCATAAGGATCTCATTTCTTAGGAAATAGCCAAGAGTGAACTACAGGACATGGAATAGTCGTTGGATCTTTTTTCTCTTCAGCTCTTACAGCTTCTATCTCTTCACATCTGATTAGTAAAGTTCTATCATTTGCCCACTCAGTAAGATACCATCTTCAGTTGAATTTAGTAAAGTGTCTATAAACTGAATAGCATTTGAGAGGAGATTTTACTGTAGGAAAGATTCAGTCAATTCCATATCAGTCTGCCCAAGCCATAAGTTTTGTATCGTAGTCGTTTTTGAGTGTCTCTTTTAGTTTTTTAAGCTCAGAATCTGTGAGCATATATTCAGTATTTTTATATAAGTCTGAGATTTCTTCTTCTGTAAGCTCTAGCTCAAATCCATGAAAGTTAAATCCCTTTACTACATCAAAATTAGGATCAGGAATCCAACATAATGGAGAGTATAATTTCTTTTTAGGAGATTCTGTTGTTTTATCCCATCATTCATCTACAGCTAGATAGATTCAGAAATCTACTTCATCCTCTATTTTCTTATATGAAATTGTATCTTCATCTAGTTCTTCATAGTCAAACTCCAATAAATGATTCCAAGTTTTAGCATATTCAGCATCTCATCTTTTTCTTCATTGGAATTTTACTAGAGGTTTATTCTTGTATAGAGAAGATATAAAAAGATTCCTGTAAGTATACAGGCTTTTACTCTTTACTGTCTCTCATTCCTTAGGTTTCTCTCAGTTTACATTGTAAGCTCTAAGATACTCCTGTAGGATAGGTCTTTTTTTCATAGCAACTTCAGCTCATGCATCATATTCCTGAGCTACTTTTTGCTGGATTTCTTCATAAGTCCATCCTTTGATTTTCTGCACCAGTTTTTGAGTTGTGATATTGTTTACCATCTCTATATGTTATATAAATTAAGATCGTGATTCTAGGATTTGTCATCTCTGACTTGATCAGTCGTAGAGTTCATTCACTACAGCTAGATACCTGAAAGCATCAGCTCCATGACTACTCCAGTCGTGTTCAGGTCATTTGAATGCTTGTCTTTTTTCATCCAATTCCTTGTGATAGTTCTTCAAACATTTTCGCCCTCGTTCTGTTTTCTCTCTATCAAACCAACAATATGGTAAGATAGCTCTTACTGAGTTTATTCAGTCTAATACTGATAGTTTAGGAACAATTTGGATGTCATTGAATCAGTATTCATACATTTTCTCCTCTACTGTTTTTCATGTCTGTAAGCTCCTAGCTTGTGCATCATGTGGAAGCCATATAGTTCAATATCTATAAGGTTTCTCTTTCAGGATAGATACATAGTGAGATAAACCCTCTCAGTTATTCTCATAGTAATCTATTACTCTGATTTCTTTCCCTAGTCTCTGCCAAAACCAAATAGCAGTAGAGTCATTTATTCCTAAATCCCAAACAGTGAAGACATCTAAAGCTGGATCGTATGGAAGAGTTGTTCTTCTACCAGCATTCTCTAATTGAGTAAGTATTTCTGCATAATAGCTTCCATTTATACCTGCATCAAAGCTACAGTAATACTCTTGCTGGAATATTGCATCACTTCCATTCTTCTGAATTATCTCTCTCTTTTCAGATTCTAATACTTCAGGAGCGATAGCTTTTGTATCATCTACTGTCTGAATTGATACCATCCAGTCAGGATTCTCTTTAGCCATATCTAATAGCTCTTTAGCATGATTATCTCATCTAGGAGTGAAATTAAATATTGCCCATCATCCATTCTCTGCTAATATAGGTCTTAGGAAATCCCATACAGCAGGAGACTGCAATGAATACTCAGAGAATACTATTCCGATAGGATTAGTTCAGACAATGGAGTCTACATTATCAGATCATATAATCTGAATAATACTTCAGTTGATTAGCTCCACTTTCATTTCTGTGTCGTTTTTTCTTTTAATGATCTCTTGTGGAATATGATTTATTGTCTTCCACCCATCTTTGTCTATTCCATCTCGTGCAGCTTTTTTTCACTGTGAATAAGTTGGAAAGACATAGTAATAGATTCAGACATCTTCCATAGCTTTTTTTACTATGATATTGAAGCATGCCTTATCCTTTCATGCTCTACGATGTCGTACCATGATTATTCTCTTGATTCAGTTATCTATAGCTTCAAATATAGGTAGCTGATATTCTCTAGGAATAAAATGGTAAGGAATAGTTAGTTCTGTCATTGTTTATAGGATACGATGTTAATGTTTAAATTACCATCCTGTTCTACTCTATCAGTATACATTTTATGGTACTTTCAGAGTTTCTCTAAAGCTGAGTTTACATTCTTCATATCAAATACTTTTTTCTTTTTACCTTTTTCTAGTTCTATATCTTGTCTTCACATTCAGATCTCTACTATCTGATGTAAATTGTCTAGAACATAATCTACTCATACTTCAGCTTTCTCTACTTTCTTTTCTACTTTGCTTGCAAGATAGTCTTGTACATTATCATTTGTTAACAGCCTTGAAGCTGCACTTCTACAGCTTTCATCAGTTCATCAGTAGACTTTCTTGTAAGCTCTTGTACCATTAAAATCCTTCAGATACTCTACACAGAACAACTTTTGTTTTTCGTTTAGTTCTTCTTTCATGATGTTGTTGTCTCTATATAAACAGCGAGCATTATAATCACTTTTTCAAAAGTGGAGAAAAAAAGTCTGAATTAAAAGAAAAGGAGAGAATAATCTCTCCGATTCCATAGACTAAACAATGAAGAAGAACTACACTACTTATCGTAGCGGTCGTATTATAATCAGATTTTAGATTTTGGAGAATTTTTTATAACATTCATGATTCTCTAATTTTGTTCTGTGCTTTTGCTAGTATTCTATACATGGTGCAATGATCTACTCAGTATAAGATAGCTAATTGTCTTCAGCTCATAGACTGTCATGTATATTCATACTTAAAGAAAAGGTCTAAAATCAGATCATTAAGTTCTTGTCTCTCATCAGGTCTAAAATATCTTTCCAAATGGATTATATTTTCTATATCGTAGCAGATGATAGTACCAAAAAGAGACTCTTTTTCATATAGTCTTCATCTTCTGAAGAACTGCCTCCTTTCGTTAGTGAGCATTGGATTTTACTTTATTTTATAAATTCAGTTTCAGTTCTCATCTTCTCCTACAAATTCTACTAGGTTGTTTTCATCTATTTCTTTTTCTTCTAATTCTTCATAAATCTTTAGTAGTTTTTCTATCATTGCTAATATTCTCTCTTTAGTCATTTTTTATTTTCTGTCGTTAAAAAGTAAAAAATTTATAAAAGTCTGTCTACTACCATTTTCATTTCCTTATCATTCATTATCAGCTTGTTTTCATTCAGTTTCATTGTTCTGATTACTCTCTGTAGCTCTTGATCCCAATAAGTCTTCAAAGGACATGGAGTCTGAAATTTCTTATAGGATTCCATCAGTCTCTGAAAGTGTACAAAGTCATGCCATTCGTTGTTTTTTCATGACTTATGATACAAAGGATACATAGCTCCATAAATAAATGTTCTCCATGTATAGTCATTATCTTCCCCTCTATGCCATGTGGATACAGTTCATTCAGTCTGCCTTTTTCTTTTGTCTCGGATATAGATAGCATCAGCACAGTAAGAGAATTTATCTACATACGAGTAAAGACTTCCTGTATAAGCTATATCTTCATAGACAAAGGACTTACCTATGAAATCTCTTGAAAATTCTGTCTTCCTTGCAATTTCTGTCTTAACAATTTTGTTATTTACTCCTACAAAATAGATATTGTCAGGAGTTCATTTCTTCTGCATCATCTCGTTGAAAGTATAGCATGCATCTTTTTTCAGCTTGAATGTTCGCTCTCTTTTTCATGGAATCTCATGGATCATTGTCTGAGCAATAGCAATATCTGTACCATTCTCCATACATGCTCTATATAGTCTCTCATACATTAGTGGATGGATTATGTCATCACTATCACAGAATGCCATATACTCTCAGTCAGCATTAGCTAGTCAGTTATTCCTTGCCATGCAGAGTTTCAGATTTTCTTGGTTTATTACCTTTACACATCAGTAGTTTTTCTCGTATCGTTTAGCAATTTCTAAAGCATTGTCAGGAGATCCATCATTGACTAGAATAAGCTGAATATCATCTAAGCTACTACTTAGGATAGAGTCTATAGTTCTAGACATAAAGGTCTCTGACTTGTAGCATGGAACTACTACAGATAGTTTATATAAGTCTTTTCTCTGTCTGTTGTCTTCTCTAGGTATTTTTCTATGAGATATAGCCAACTGGACTAATCTGTCTTCTCCAAGCCTATCAAAACACTTTACCACCATATCCTTAGGAGTGAATGGAAGCTCTATCACAGGATCTTTTGACTCTAGGATCAGATGTCATTTGTCATACACTCTATACAAGTCATATACTCCATTAGTTCTACATGCTAGAGTTAGTCAGTGGTATCATTTGAATAGTGTATAGTCAAAATTTTCTTGATCTTCTGCGATTATTATTTCTTTGTCTGTAAATTGTTTATACTCTAGGTAGTCTGTGTCTGTATCATCTGTAGCAACCCATACAAAGTTGTGAGTCATAGCCATTTGAGTCATCTTATCTGAATATAGATATAAATCTGTCTAATAGTCATGGTTTACTTGATTTTTCAGGTATGGATATGATAGGAATATTGGCTTGCCTTAGTGTTTCTATTCTCCTTAGTCTAGCTTGAATCGGAGCTTTTTCTGTATGATCTCTTACTTGATACTCTACTCTTGGAGTATATATAGCATCATGAAGATTCATTTTCTTTAATCTCTGAGTGAAAGAGATATAAGCTGTTGGAGTATTACCTAGCTGTTGCTGTCTATCACAGTGAATCTTGTAGTAATACTTTAGGTCTCAATATTGGTAATTAGTCATGGATATGATGTTTACAAACTAAAGAAGCCACTTGCTTTGATAAGATGTTGATAGTTTCTGAATTATCTTGTAATCTTCTATTCAGCTGTTCTATCAGGTCTCTGAGTTCTTCTATTTCTTTGTCTTTGATTTTTATTTCTGTTATTTTTTTGTTTAGCTGGAGCTGTACGAATCTCTCAGAATCAGTAATTTGTCCCATGTTTTTGTTTTAGAAAATAAAATTACTGACTTTTTTTAGTCAGTAAGTCTTCCTGCTCTTGCAGGTATTTTTCTACTTTATCATAATCTCAGTCCCATACCCCTTTAGATTTTCTCCTGAGATTATCATAAAATTCTTCTCACATTAGTTCCTTAAATCGCTCAGCAAACTCCAATGGTGTTTTATGTGCTGAAAACTTGCTAGAAAATGTATGATGAGCTACACATAGACAGATTCCATTATCTAGATCGTATCTTGTACTCCAATTTGTTCTCGTAAACAAATGATGTGAATTTAGATTCTTAGTAGCAGAGCAGTAAGCACATTTGTTGCCCCATTTTAGCTTTACTAATAAGCTCCATTTGTTATCACATTTTTTTGCTAATGTTGATTTTCTAGTTTTAGTTTTTGTCATTAAGGAAAAGTCCCTACATATAAATGTAGGCTCTACCATATTATCTCCACTTGCATATAATTATACTCACGATTTTTAACTTTACAAGACTTTTTTTAGTTTTTACCTTGTTTTTAACTATTGGTTATCACGACTTTTAGTTTTTACCTTGTATTTGATTATTGACTTTTGTATAAATAATTATGTGTGTGGAGTAAAATCGGTAGAGTTATACAGATTTTACTTTTTTTGTTTATAGGAAAATGTTAGAAAATTATGTAAATTATATAACTTATGTAAGGCAATATTCGGAAGAGACTATTAAAAACTATAAAAAAGCTACTAAAAAATTTGATATGTACCTAACCTCTATAGGTAAAGATATAAACGATCCTGAAAGTATAAAATTATGTGATATGTATAATTTTATGGAAGATCTATCTAAAAGCTGACTATCTGCAAGGACATGTGCTGGACATGTGCGAGGAGTAGTCAATTATCTGAAATATTGTAAGAATATATTGGAGCTGAATATACTAGATATTAAGAAAATACATACTCCAAAAATTCCTGAAAGAAAACTCTGATATTTTTCAGAAGAAGATAAAAAAGCTATACTAAAGATAGTCAATAAATGATTCTGAGTAAAAGAGGAGACTAGGATCAGGAATAAGCTACTTGTTTATTTATTCCTACATACATGACTTAGATGCCATGAATTAGCTAAGATTAAATTGACTGATATAGCAGGAGATTCTCTCCAAGTAGTAGGTAAAGGTGGAATTAGGAGATTTGTATATCTTAGAAAGGAGCTATTAGATATGATCTATCTCTATTTAGGTAAAAGAAAAAGAGATTCAAACTATTTATTCCATAGCTGATTCAAAGATGGTACACATATTCAGACTCATAGAATCAGAAGTGTAATAAGTAAGATAGGTAAATTAGCAGGTGTACATACCTATCCACATAAATTCAGACATACATTTGCAGTTGATCTATTACATGTACCTTGAAGTAATATCTACTCAGTATCTAGGCTTTTATGACATAAACATATAAATACAACACAGATTTATTTAGGAGCAGACAACACAGAATTAAAAAAAGTACAATTCTGACTAAAATTTAATTAAGATTAGAGCAATTCAGAACTATATTTTTGATATTGATAAAAAAAAGTGTAAAAAGATTTGCATTTTTTATAATTTTTTTTATAATTATTTCAGTCAAATGGTTAGCACAGAATAGCTACCCAGTTATCAACAAGCAAGTCTCAGTCACAAAAAAAATTCGGCAAGAAATACAAGCTGGACTTTCAGACTGATACAGTACCTAAAGATAGGACACTTGCTTTAGCTACCCATTGGCTCTTTGTTCCTTATAGAGTTCTCCACACTAAAAGGCTCTACCACACAAATAAGGAATAATGCAAATGGGTTATCACAGCACTTATTCATATAGTGCTGTAGGAACGATAACCCCCTACAGTACAATATGAATAGGTGTTTTTTATTAGACCTCTAGTATGAGAAATAAAAAAGCTATTCATAAAGGCTGACTAATCTTTTATTTCATTACCCCACTAGAGACATGATTACACTACGATCTAAAGGGAATGGGAAAAACTACTATGGATTTGATTCTGAATGAATCCACGAAATAGTAAAGATAAAGGGGGCATTCTACAGGACAGCTTGGAAACATTGAGCTTTAATTCCTGTATGAGATGCCATACCAAAATCCCATTTAATTCTACCAAGTTAAAAGCATGAAAAGAATTTGTATCGCAGATGACATTATTGAGTATGCCAATTCTGAAAAAGATACAGATAAGAGATTAAAAATTCTTTGAGCTGTTGTAGAGTATGCTCTTACCAAAAGAATTGCTATTGAGGAACTATCACACTTACTAGATCCTAATAAAAGAAGAGCTGAAAAAATGACATGAAATAAAAACAGATGTGGCACAACTGAAAAAACAGACATGCCACAACTGAATACAGTCATGCCACAACTGAAAAACAGTTCTGCCACCACTGAAAAAAACAGACATGCCACAACTGAAAATGCTAGTAGAGAATTAAAGAAAGTTGAGAATGTAGATGAGTCGTTGAGTATATATATTAGTAATAATAATATATTATATAATATTATATCTAAGTATATAAGTAATAATATATCTACACCATCTATAAACTATCAAATATCAAAACAGTGAGAAGAAAAATATCTCCTATCTCAAATTAAAGAAGCTGAGAAAATTGTAAATAAAATCTGATTAGAAACTTTTGAGACTATTCTGAATTACATAGCACAAGATGAGTTTTGGAGTAAAAATATTCTCTCTATTAGCAAGCTCAATAGAAAAAACAAAGAATGATTACCTTATTATGTGGTAATCATGGACAAAATCAAACAATACAGACCTAAAGTCGTTTCAATTCCTACGATCTAAACAATGCTAGAAATCAAACCTTATGAAGAAGTAAGCTACATCTACACATTTGATGATAAGGCTTATCCAACTCCTATAGCAGTATGAGATTTAGAGAAGCTGCTAAATGGAAATCTCAAATTTATAAACCTTTGAACTGATCTTATTGCTGTAAGTTCTATCAAAAGAGTAGAAAGCAGAAAGGTAGACTCTATAGAGAATGCTCTACTCCAAATCAAAGATACAGATATTAGAGAACTTGCTACAGCAGAGATAAACAAAAGGAGAAAAAATTGAGATAGAGTGAACTTGGAAATATTGAATAATATTTTACATCGCTTAACAGACTAAACATGGAAATCAAAAAATTTAATGGAGAGACATACATAAAATGCTACTGACCAAACTCTATCAGATATGAAGATATTGATGGAGATAACGAGAAAGCATACCGATGTATCTATGTGAACAACGAACGAGTAGATACAGCTCCACTATGTGCAACTGAAGAAGAAGCTAGAATGAGACTTAATGAACTTTGTGAAGAAATGTGAACAGAAGAAGAGCAGCGAATATGGAAACCTTTACATAATCTAAATGATAAATCAAAATGGAGACACACGAACACAATAGAATACTTAGAGAAATAGAAGCAAGAAGAATAGCATGGCTAAGATATAAATTAGCACAGAATCCTGAAAATAAACTACTTAAAATTCATTTATCTAATTATGAAAAGAAACAATGTGAGAACTAGAAAAGAAAGCAATAGACATAAAAGGTAAGAAATATGTCTTAGTATCCGATAGAGTTCTATACTTCAATGAGACATATCCTAATGGATCTATCTCTACTGAAAGAGAAACTATCTGAGATATGGAAATAATCAAAGCTACAGTCTGTCCTGACTGCAGCAAACCTGAAAGAGTATTTACATGATACAGCCAAGCTAAACGAGGAGATGGATTTATAAATAAAACATCAGCCTTAGAGAATGCTGAGACATCAGCAGTAGGAAGAGCTTTAGCTTTCATGTGAATATGAGTTATTGATTCTATCGCTAGTGTAGATGAGATAAACAAAGCAGAGAATACAGCTAAATTACAACCAAAGAAAACTTATGAAAGCCGATTCCAAAAAGCAGTTACTAATACTGAATTTATGAGAAATTGCTTAGATCAAAACGATTTCATAGAGAAGATTAAATCTAAATACGAACTAGATGATATGCAAGAATCACAACTAAGAACAGCATATCAAAAAGCAACAGCAGAAGAAGATTCAGATTTACCTTTCACTGACTAATCAATGGAGAACATACTAGAA
>Ga0310696_10002141_pt1 | contig 26759 bp, 23 predicted proteins | sample AusTroGonzalo_MG_4_FD_203885 | JGI IMG/M metagenome (GOLD analysis project Ga0310696, IMG submission 203885) | Bovine rumen microbial communities from tropical cattle in Woodstock, Queensland, Australia - Gonzalo_02 (v2) (version 2) | ecosystem: Host-associated > Mammals > Digestive system >...
GCGTGACCGACCGGCTCTCGAAAACGGCGCAGAACGAACTGATCAACATCATCACGATCTTCCTCGGCGTTTCGGTCGGGGCGACCGCCAACGCCGAAAACTTCCTCTCGGTCTCGACCCTGAAGATCATCGTGCTCGGGCTCTCCGCCTTTATCCTCGCGACCTGCGGCGGGCTGCTGCTCGGGAAACTGATGTGCTTCCTCACCAAGGGCAAGATCAACCCGCTGATCGGCTCCGCCGGCGTGTCCGCCGTCCCGATGGCGGCGCGCGTCTCGCAGGACGTCGGTCGGCGCGAGAACCCCTCGAACTTCCTCCTGATGCACGCGATGGGACCAAACGTCGCCGGAGTGATCGGCTCCGCCGTCGCCGCGGGCGTCTTCCTTATGTGGTTCTGACAATTCCCTTTTCCGAAAGGATCTCATTATGGCTAAAAAAGTGCTGATTACCGAAACGGTTCTCCGCGACGCGCACCAGTCGCTCGCCGCGACGAGAATGACGACCGAGGAGATGATCCCGGCGCTTGAAAAACTCGACGCCGTCGGCTACCATTCGCTCGAGGCGTGGGGCGGCGCGACCTTTGACGCCTGTCTCCGCTTTCTGAACGAGGATCCGTGGCAGCGCCTCCGGATCATCCGCGATCACGTGAAAAACACCAAACTGCAGATGCTCTTCCGGGGGCAGAACATCCTCGGCTATCGGCATTACGCCGACGACGTGGTCGAGTATTTCGTCAGGAAGTCGATCGCGAACGGGATCGACATCATCCGGATCTTCGACGCGCTGAACGACGCGCGCAACCTGGAAACGGCGATCCGCGCCACCATCAAGGAGGGCGGACACGTGCAGGCGGCGATCTCCTACACGACCTCGCCCGTCCACACCAACGAGTTCTTCGCCGCCTACGCCAAACAGCTTGAGGAGATGGGTGCGAACTCGATCTGCATCAAGGATATGGCGGGTCTGCTCAAGCCCTACGAAGCCGAGACGCTCGTCCGCGCGCTGAAAGAGACGGTAAAGATCCCGATCCAGCTGCACACCCACTACACGGCGGGGCTTGCCTCGATGACCGTGATGAAGGCGATCGAGGCGGGCGTCGACGTGATCGACTGCGCGATCTCGCCGCTTGCGATGGGCACGTCGCAGCCGCCGACGGAACCGATCGTCGCCGCGCTTGCGGGAACGCCCTACGACACCGGGCTCGACCTCGAAAAACTGAACGAGGTCAGCCGCCACTTCACCGGGATCCGCGAGAAGTATCTCGCGTCGGGCTTGATCGACCCGAAAGTCCTGAAAGTCGACGTGAACGCCCTGCGCTACCAGGTGCCGGGCGGGATGCTCTCGAACCTCGTTTCGCAGCTCAAAATGGCGGGTAAATCCGACCGGCTGAACGACGTGCTTGCCGAGGTGCCGCGCGTCCGCGCCGACGCCGGGTATCCCCCGCTCGTGACCCCGACCTCGCAGATCGTCGGCACGCAGGCGGTCAACAACGTCCTCTTCTCCGACGAAGGCAGATATTCCCGGACGACCAAGGAGTTCCGCGGTCTTCTCCGCGGCGAGTACGGCAAATGCCCCGGCAAGATCGACCCCGATTTCCGCAAAAAGATCATCGGTGACGCCGAGCCGATCGAGTGCCGCCCCGCCGACCTGATCCCCGCCGAGATGGAGGAACTCAAAAGGAAGGTCGCGCCCTACGCCGAGCAGGAGGAAGACGTGCTTTCCTACGCCCTGTTCGAGCAGGTTGCCGTCAAGTTCTTCGAGTACCGGAAACGGCAAAAGTACGGGTTGGATTCCAACGCCGATCCGGAACTGGGTCTTCATTCGGTGTAAAAGACGGACGGATTCCATAAAAAAAGAGTGCTTTATTCAAGCACTCTTTTTTATTTGCTCTGTCGCCCTCACCGATCCCGGCGCGGGCGGATCTTTACGGGTTCAGAAGCGACGCTTTGACGAGGATGAGCAGCGTGCCGTTCTCGCGGAAATACTCGACGTAACCGTTCGCCTGCAGGCGCGAAATCTGGGCGTTCGTTTTGTCGTCGAGGCGGTAACGGAGATCGAAAGCGTAATAGTCGCAGTCGAGTTTGATCACCCCCGACGCGGTGTGATACGTCGTCTCGTAGAGTTCCCCGTGATCGTAGAGGTGCGGCACCAGCCGCGTCGTCGCACAGACCGACGCGTCCTTCGGGATCTCGTCAAGGGTTTCTGTGATCGTCTCGTGCTTCCCTTTCCACGCCTTGATACGGTCGGCGTTCGCCGGGATCATCGGCAGAACGAGAAGCGAGAAGGCGACGACGCAGGCGACGGCGGAAAAGAAGAGCGAACCCGTCGCCACGGATCGCGCAGTCTTCGAGAAATCGGCAAGATTCAAGGTCGCCGCGTAGAGGAAGAAAGCAGAGATCCCGAAACTGTACTGGAAGTTGATATTCGGCTGATAGACGTACATCGTCATCAGGTTGAGAAGCACGGGGGTAAGCAGGATCCAACGCGAAGCGCGGCGGGTCAGGCAGGGGAGGCACCCGAGAGGAAGGAGCAGCGCGGCGACGTATTTGAACTTGCCGGCGTCGCCCGCCGTCGTCGTGAAGATCTGCGTCAGGACGTAGCCCGGGTTGGTGAAAACCGTTACGATCACGCCGAGAAGCCCCTCTTCTTTGGAGACGAGGTTGGAATAGCGCCAATCCATCACGCCCTCGCCGTATTTTTTCATCAGCGCCGAAACGAGAAGGAAGTAGCCGAGCGACAATACGAGGAGCGGAAGCCCCGTCTTCCACTTTTTCTCGGCGAACAGAAGGAAGAGCGCGAAGATCACGAGGTAGACGAAGGCGTCCTCCTTGACGGAAAGGGTCAGAAGCGCGAAGAGGAAAAGGGGGATCGGACGTCCGCACTCCGAAAACCAGAACACCCACAAAAGAAGCGGAAGCAGAAAACAATTCTCGTGGAAATCGTAGAAACAGCCGGTCCCGATCACGGGATAGGCGGCGAAAACGACCGAGAGCAGAACGAGCAGCCGGTTGGACAGTCCGCGCCGCCGACCGATCAGGAGCAGCGGAACGATCCCGGAATAGATGATCACGACCTGCCCCACCGCAAGCGTGATCGGCGTGCGGAAGACGAAGTAGAAAGGCAAGAGCAGATAAAGGATCGGCGAGGTATGCACGGCGAAATGCGAGAGCAGCCCGTCGCGTTCGCAGGTCGTGACGGGCGCGCCGGTCTTCGCCATATTCTCGTACATCTGGCAAAAGATGCCGAAATCGAAGTTCGGCGCCGAGTAGCCGAGATAACGCATCACCCCGATCGCGGCGACCGCCGCGCCGAAAAGGGCGGAAACGGCGACGCCGAACACGAGCACCGGAGCAAAACGCCCGCGATCCCGGCACTCTTCCCCGTTTACGGCGATCGCAAACGGTTGGCGCTCCCCGTCCTCTTTGTGCGTCGAAACGAAGCGCAATACGACCGGAACGAGGAAAACGAGGATCGCCGAAAGCGCGGCGATCTCGTTGATCTTGTCCGGCAGATAAAGGGCGAGCAGGACCGAAAAGACGAGATACTCGACGAGCAGTATATCCGAAACGATCCGCCGCCCGACCGAAAACAGTCCGATCAGCTCGGTATAGAGGATCAGGAAAAAGAGCGTGACGGCGACGAGCGGAAGCAGGTCGGAGAGTGTACGCAGGTTCCCGAAACTCGAAAAGAAGGCCGTGAGCGCGTCCTTCCCCTCTTTCTTCATTTGAAGGAAGAGGGTGACGAGAACCGCGAAGAGCCAACCGGCAAACGCCGACGACAGAAAGTCGCCGACGTCGTAGCCGAAACGGAATCTTGACGTTTTCGTTTTCATCGTTTACTTCTTCAGTTCAAGCGTCCGGAGGTAAGCGGCGCGGACGGCGTTCATCGCGCTCGAGCGGAAGCCGCCCTCTTCGAGCGCCCGCACGCCGACGATGGTCGTCCCGCCGGGGCTGCAGACGGCGTCCTTGAGTTCCCCGGGGTGGCGCCCGGTCTCAAGCACCATTCTCGCCGAGCCCTCAAGCATCAGGGCGGCGAACTTCTGCGCGTCCGGACGGGTAAGCCCGCACTCGACCCCCGCGTCGGCAAGCGCCTCGATAAAGAGGTAGGCGAAGGCGGGACCGCAGCCCGAGACGGCGGAGGCGGCGTCGATTTTTTCCTCGGCGATCGGGGTGAGGACGCCCGCCCCGGCAAAGCCGGAAAGGAACGCCGAAAGATCGTCGTCGGAGACGAGCGCGTTCTTGGCGTAAAGGATCAGTCCGCGCCCGACCGAACAGGGCGTGTTCGGCATAATGCGGATGATCGGATTCTTCGGATATTCTGCCTCGATCGCCGAAACCGAGATCCCCGCCGCCATCGAAACGAGGACGGTCGACGCGGGGAGCGTCGCCTTGATCTTTCCGAGTACCGCGGGAAGAACCTGCGGCTTCACGCCGAGGACGAGGAAACGGCAAGCCGCCGGGATCTCGTCGAGGGTGAGCACGCCGTCGCCGTATTTGGCGGCAAAAGCGCCGGTCTTCTTATCGTCGAGGTCGCAGACGGCGACCTTTCCCCCCGGAAGGGCTTTCGATACCCGGTCGGCGAGCGCGCCGCCCATATTGCCGACCCCGATAAAACCGAATTCGTATTGCATGGTGATCTCCTTATCGAACCTGACCGTTTCCGCGGATCAGGTATTTGTACGTGTTGAGTTCCTCAAGACCCATCGGTCCCCTGGCGTGCATCTTCTGCGTCGAGATGCCAAGTTCGCAGCCCAGCCCGAACTCGCCGCCGTCGGTGAAACGGGTCGATACGTTGTGGTAGACCGCCGCGCTGTCGACCTCGCGAAGGAAGCGCTCGGCGTTCTCCCGGTTTTCGGTGACGATCGACTCGCTGTGATGCGTCGAGTGGCGCGCGATATGAGAGATCGCCTCCCCGACGTCCGCTACGACCCCGACCCCGAGGATATAGTCGAGGTACTCGGTATCGAAGATCGGTCCGTCGGCGGGATTCATCCCGAGGATCGCCGCCGCCCGTTCGTCGGGACGGAACTCGACCGGGACGAGTCCCTTATCGCTCCGTTCCTTCGTCAGGCGGGCGTAGATCGCGGGCAGGAACGCCGGCGCGATCTTTTCGTGCACGAGCAGGACCTCGGCGGCGTTGCAGACCGAGGGGCGCGAGGTCTTCGCGTTGTCGACGATCGCGAGCGCCTTATCAAGGTCGGCGTACTCGTCGACGTAGACGTGGCAGATCCCCGTCCCGGTCTCGATACACGGGACGAGCGCCTGTTCGACGCAGGTGCGGATCAGTCCCGCCCCGCCGCGCGGAATCAGGAGGTCGACCTTTCCCACCGCTTTCATCAGTTCGACCGAACTCGCCCGGTCGGTATCCTCGACCACCGCGACCAGATCGGCGGGCAGTCCCGCCTTCACAAGACCGGTGCGGAGCGCGTCGCCGACGGCGCGGGCGGAACGAGCCGCCTCTTTTCCGCAGCGGAGAACGGCGACGTTCCCGCTTTTCAGGGTCAGCGCCGCCACGTCGGAGGTGACGTTCGGGCGGCTCTCGTAGATCACGGCGACGACCCCGAACGGGACCGAGACGCGCTCGATCAGAAGACCGTTCGGTCGGGTCGCGCGCGACAGCGTCCGACCGACCGGATCGGGGAGCGCCGCGACGTCGCGAAGCCCCTGCGCCATCCCGGCGATGCGGGCGGCGGAAAGAGAAAGGCGGTCGATCATCACGTCGGGGATGACCCCGCGTGCGGCTTCGACGTCCTTTGCGTTCGCGGCGAGGATCGCGCCCGACGACGCCTCAAGTTCGTTTGCCATCAGGATAAGGGCGCGGTTCTTTTCCTCGGTCGTCAGCAGCGCCGCGCGGCTCTTGACCGCGTTCGCCGCGGATAGGATCTCACTTGTGGTTCTCATAGTTACCTCGCAAGAAAAAGCGTTCCGACCTCGCGCCCGTCGAGCGCGTCGTAGATCTTCGAGGGGTCGGAGCCGAGCAGGATCGTCATCGGGATCCCCTCCGAGGTGACGATCTCCGCCGCCTCGAGTTTGGTCGCCATTCCGCCCCGTCCCCTGTCGGTCCCGGCGCCGCCGACGAGCGAACGGATCCGGTCGTCGATCACCTCGACCCGGGGAATGAGTTTCGCCGACGGATCGCGGCGCGGATCGCCGTCGTAGAGCCCCTCGACGTCCGAGAGGATGATGAGGCAATCGGCTTCGCAGAGGACGGCGACGAGCGCCGAGAGGGTGTCGTTGTCGCCGAAGACCTTTTTCGCCGTCTCGATCTGCGCGTAGCTGACCGAGTCGTTTTCGTTCACGATCGGAATGATCCGGTTCTCGAGCAGAGCGGAAAAGGTGTTTTTCAGGTTCCGTTTTTTCTCCTCGGTCAGAACGTCCTCGCCGGTAAGCAGGATCTGCGCCGTCAGGATGCCGTATTCCGAAAAAAACTTATCGTAGAGGTGCATCAGTTCGCATTGACCGACGGCGGCGCACGCCTGTTTCATCCGGATTTCCTGCGGGCGCGCGGGAAGCCGCATTTTGGAAACGCCGACCGAGATCGCGCCCGAGGAAACGAGGATCACCTCGTCCCCGCCGTTCTCGACCTCCGAGAGCACCTGCGTCAGTTTGTCCATGATCCGAAGATCGACCGAACCGTTTTCGTTGGTCAGGGTCGAGGTGCCGACCTTGACGACGATCCTTCTTTTTTGTTTTTCCATAGTTTTGATCCGTCCTGTATGATTATACAGAGATATCATAATATAAAAAAGCCGAAAAGTCAAGCAAAATCGTTCGGCGAAACGGCTTTTTCGCGTTTTTCGGGACTTTTTGTTGACAAAGGCGCCGCCCGAGGGTACAATAGACGGGTAATAAACGGAAAAGAGGGTGTTCAAATGTCCGAGATACTCGAGATCGTGATGATCGTCGCGTTCGGCGCGTCCTGGCCGCTGAACGTTTATAAGTCTTTTCGCGCGAGAACGGCGAAGGGACAGAGTCTTCCCTTCCTTTGCCTGATCTTCTGCGGGTATATCGCCGGGATCGTATCGAAATACCTGAACGAGGCGTATATGGCGGAGTTCTCCTCAAAGTGGTACGTCCTCGTCTTTTACTTCATCAATCTGACGATGGTGGGGATCGATCTTCTGGTCTACGCAAGGAACGCCCGCCTCGACCGGCTCGCCGAAAAAGCCGCGTAAGGAAAAGAAAAATACAAGCCGCCCCCGAAACCGGGGGCGGCTCAGACCGAAGACAAACTTGCATGACCGGCAAAATTGGGCTTGATAACGCGTTTCCGAGAACATAATGAAAAGATAAATAACGGTCAAAAGAGACGAGCGGCACGGGCATTTTTGCCCGTGCCGCTTTGCCTTTCGCCGTTTTCGCTCTCTGCCGTACGCTTGTACGCCGACGAGTGCGAAAACGCCAAATCCTGCGTCGTTTCTCTCGGTCTGCCTTCGTTTGCGTCAGCGATAGAGATCGGCGACGGCGCGGCAGCTTGCGCGGGTCTCGTCGTACAGATCGCGGTAGACGCGATAGGACTTTTCGTAAATCTTGACAGCTTCGGGATTCGGGGTGAAGGTGCGGTATTCGGTGAGAAAGGCGTGGATCCCCTCCCACGAATCGAAGGCGCCGACCGTCATTCCGGCAAGGTAGGCGACGCCGAGCGCGGAACCGGGGTGCGACGGGTAGGCGCGCACCTCCTGACCCAGCACGTCGGCGGCGATCTGACACCAGAAGCGGCTGCGCGAGCCGCCGTTGGTCGCGATGATCCGCCGCGGCTCGTAACCGAGTTCGCGGATCACGTCGACGTGGTGACGGAAGCCGTAGATGACCGCCTCAAGGCAAGCGCGGAAAACGTGGGCGCGCGTATGTGAAAGGGTCAGACCGAACATCATCCCGCGCGCCTCGGGATCGAAGATCGGGGTCTTCTCGCCGAGGAAATACGGCAGGATGATCAGTCCGTCGGACGCGGGCGGGAGTTTCGACGCCTCTTCGTCGAGTTTTTTTAAGACTTCCCCGTCGTAGTGGTCGAGGATGTCGCCGAGATACCATTTGACGAGCGAACCGCTCGCCGCCATACAGCCGTTGATGAGATAACGGTCGGGCACGATATGGTAGTCGAAGAAGAGTTTGTCCGAGGTCTTGATCTCCTCGGTGCAGTAGAGAATGTCCCCGGCGCCGCCGAACTTGATGAGCAGGTCGCCCTGCCCGATGATCCCGGCGGACAAGGTCGAGGCGACGTGGTCGGCGCTGCCGGCGATAACGGGGATCCCGGCGGCAAGTCCGGTCTTCTCCGCCGCGGCGTGGGTGACCTCTCCGACGATCTTTCCGGAGGGGTTTACCGTCGGGAACCACGTGGGATCAAAGTCGAACGCCTTCATCTGATCGGTCAGCCAGACCTGCCGACGAATATCAAAGAGTCCGCTCTCGACCGCCCAGTTCATTTCGATCGACTTGACGCCGGTCAGTTTGAAAACGACGTAGTCGTAGGAGCCGAGCACCGTCTTCATACGTGAGAAGACGGCGGGCTCGTTGCGCCTGACCCAGAGCATCCGGGGCAAGACGTGCTGCTGATTGGTATAGCCGCCGGTCAGGGAGAAAAGTTCGTCCTGATCGACCTTTTCCTTGATCTCGCGGATCTCGTCGACGGCGCGGGCGTCGTTCTGCTGGATCGTGTTGCGGATCGGTTTTCCCGCTTCGTCAAGCATCACGATCGCGGGAACCATCCCGGTCACGCCGATACAGGAAATGCTCTTGAAAACGTCGGGATTGCGCTCTTTCAGACGGGAGACGACGGCAACCGAATTGTTCCACCAGTCGTCGGCGTTCTCCTCCGCCCAACCCGAGCGGAGCGAGAGCAGGTCGTGGGGAGCGGAGACCTCGTCGACGATCATCCCTTTTGAGGAGACGAGCACCGCCTTGACCGACGTGGTGCCGACGTCGATTCCGAGTACGATCTTTTCCATATCCGTCACCTTACCGATCGATCTGGATCTCGTCGAGCGAGGCGACGATCTCGGTGGCGTAAGGCGCCATCTTCTCGCGCATTTCGGGCGAGACGGTAACGCCGATCCCGACGCTCTTCGCCGCCTGCGCCATCGCGACGTCGACGTAGGAGTCGCCGATCATCACGATCCGATCGAGTGGCACCCCGGTTTTATCCGAGATGAAGAGAAGCATATCGGGATTCGGCTTCCCGCGCTCGACCTCCTCGGGGGTGATGACGAAACGCACCTTGTCCCAGCAGCCGTAGCGCGACATCGAATCGCGCGTGCGATCGTAAGTATCCGAGGTCGCCACGCCGTAGGGGACGTCCAGTTCGTTGATCCGCTTCATCAGGTTGACGAAACCGGGCTGCGGCGAGAGCGCGCGGGAAAGGTCGATCCCGGCGTCGGATTCGGTGAAGATCGCCGCGGCGAGGTTGCGCGCCTTATGCCACAGAAGATTGCAATGCTGAACGAGGAAGCCGGCAAGAATGACGATCTCCTCGGCGGGGGGAGCGACGGCGAGGATCCCGGTTGGATCGACGTAGGTCGCCTCGATCGCGCCGCCGTGCTTGAACTCGGTTTTGACCCCCATCAGTTTCGCCCACGCGAGCAGATCGTCGGTCGTGCAATGCTTCCCGATCGAACGCATCCGGGCGTTCGCCATTTCGATCCAGAACTGCTCCGAATCGAACATCAGACCGTCCTTATCGAAAACGAGAAGGTCGGCGCGATAGGAGTGATTATTGACCGTGATTTTTGCCATTGGAAATCTCCTTATTACGAACGAACGGAACGAACGACTTTCATAAACTCGGAAACGCGCTTCTCGTCGACCATATTCTCGAAGATCCCGTCGTATTTGAAGGTCGTGGCGACGACGGCGCCGTCGGCGATCGCGAGCTGATCGGCGATCGTCTCTTTCCGGCAGCCGGTGTTGGCGAAAACGACCGTATTCGGAACGGCTTCTTTGACCTCGCGGAGCACGGAGCTGTCGGTCGCGGAACCGGCGGTCTGACCCGAGACGCAGAGCGCGTCGGGGCGGCAGTTGAAGACGGTGCTCTTCGCGATCGCGGCGGGGGTGCGGGGCGCCAGGTACGCCGACGCCTCGGGAACGATGTTAAAGAGGAGTTTCACGTCCTCGGCGCCGATCTCGTGCTGATGACGGACGGTCGCGCCGCAGTTGGTGTCCCAGATGCCGAAATCGCTGGCGTAGGCGCCGGTAAAGATCTCGCGGATGAACTTCGCGCCGGTGGCGGCGGCGAGGTCAAGCGACTTTTTCGCGTCCCAAAGGACGTTTACGCCGAAGGGGACCGTGATCTCGGACATCAGTTCGCCGACGATACGACCCATCGCCGCGACGGTCTCGACGCGGACGTCGGTCAGGTACGGGAGGCTGTACTCGTTCGAGAACATAATGGCGTCGACGCCGCCCTTCTGCAGCGCCTTCAGATCCTTGCGCGCGCGATCAATGGCGTAATCCATTCCCTGCTCTTTTTTGAACATGGGATCGCCCGGCAGGGGGGCGAGGTGGAGCATCGCGATGATCGCTTTCTCGGTTCCGATAACTTCTTTCAACCAACTCATTTTCGTTTTCTCCTTATGTAAATTGTTTTTGAAATCAAAGGTTTGCGCCGCCCGAGACGTTCATCGCCTCGCCGGTGATGAAGTCGGATTCGGGCAGAACGAAGAAGGCGACGGCGTTCGCCACGTCCTCGGGATAGCAGAGGCGGCCGAGCGGAGTGTGGTCGATGTAACTCTGCCTCACTTCCTCCGGGGTGATGCCCTTCATCGCGCCCTCCCAGACGATCTCGCGATCCTGCATCGGGGTCTTGACCCATCCGGGGCAGACGCAGTTGACGGTGATGCCGTAACCGGCAAGACCGATCGCCGCCGCCTTGGTCAGACCGAGCACGCCGAACTTCGACGCGGTATAGTGCGCGAGGGTGGGATCGGGTTTGATCGCCGCCATCGAGCAGGTGTTGACGATCCGCCCGCCGCGGGTGAGGTAGGGGACGACCGCCTGCATAGAGAGGAACACGCCCTTCATATTGACGTCGACGTTGAAATCCCATTCTTTCTCCGAGAGTTTCTCGAACGGAGCCATCGACGAGACGCCCGCGTTGCAGCAGACGATATCGAGCCGTCCGTACTGCGCCTTGACCTTTTCGAGAACGGCGTCGATCCCGCTCTTGTCGGTCACGTCGAGGCGGTAGGCACTGTGCGCGGGATTGCCGGGATAGGTGACAAGCGACGAGACGGTCGCGGCAGCCGCCTCTTCGTTGATATCGGTCGCAACGACGACGGCGCCCATTTTCGCGAGGCGCTGCGCGATCGCGGCGCCCATATTCGGCGCGTGCTCGCCCTGCTTTTTCGGGTCGCATCCGACGCCGTAGCCCGCGCCGGTGATAAACGCCACTTTACCGAGGATCGGTGTTTCCATTTTCGTTTCCTCCGATTGTAAATAATCACGGGAAAAGAGAGATCCTTCTCCCTCTCCCCGTTTTCATTCTATCATCCTTTTCCCCGTAATGCAAGAATTGTTCGCTATTATGTAAAACGAACATTAAACGAACACGATTTCCGCGAAATAATGCAAAAACCATTGCAAAAATGTTCGGTTCGTGTTATAATGAGGGCATCAAGAGACGAAAGGGTGCGCGAAATGGAACTGAACGAACGGCAGCGGACGATCCTTCTGAAACTGAACGAAACGGGGCGGGTACGGGTCTCCTCGCTTTCGCGCGATCTCTTTTTCAGCGAGATGACGATCCGGCGCGATCTCGAGAAGCTCGAGAAAGCGGGACTCTTAAAACGGACGCACGGCGGAGCGATCGAGAACCGCAAGGATTTCGAGTACCCGGTCAATATCCGTTCCGAGATCAACAAGGAGCAGAAAAAGCGCCTCGCCCAGCAGGCGACGCGGTTTCTGTCCGACGGGCAGCTGATCTTCTTCAACAGTTCGTCGACCCTCGCCTACGTCCTTCCCTACCTTACGAACTACAAGAATATCCGGGTCGTGACCAACTCGGTCTATCTGCTCTCCCATCTGTCGCAGATGCATATCCCCGTCAGCCTGACGGGCGGGCGCTACAACGAGATCGAGCAATCGGTTTCGGGAAGGCAGGCGGAGGAGTTCTTAAAGGAGCTCAACCCCGATCTCGCGTTCCTCTCCTGCGAGGCGCTCTCGGACGACGGGCGCGTGACCGACAGCGACGAGGATCTTGCCGAGATCGCTAAGATCGCGGTCAAGAAGTCGCGGATCTCGATCCTTCTGATGGATCGCTCGAAGATCGGAACGACCTGTTCCTACGATATCTGCACGACCGATCAACTCGACGGCGTGATCCTGTTCTGAAACGCGGCAAACGAAAACCGGCGAGAAATGCGCAGCCCCGATGCAAATTGCATCGGGGCTGCGCATTTTTTGAATACAAAAACAATCACTCGGTCAACTCAGCGGCTTTTCGTCGGGGTTCGTCCAAAGAAAGACACGTTTGCAAACGAAGTACGCGGTGAAGGTAAGGAACGCGCCGGTCAAAACGTCGCTCGGATAGTGCATTCCCTCGAACAGTCGGGAGACCGAAACGGTCAGCGTGAAGGATAGCGACAGAAGTTCGAGCGGGATCGACGGTTTTTTGCCCGCGTAGAGCGGAAGAAGCGCGAAACAGACCGACGAAGCGGCGCGCGAGGCGTGTCCCGAGGGGAACGACGAATTGAAGTCGAAGCGGTTGAGACGGTACCACGGACGGTACGCCGCGGGATCGGTCAGGTTCAGATAGCGCACTCTGCCGAACACGCTTTTGACGATATCGACCCCGAGCAGACTGACGAGCGCGGTGGCGAAAACGACCGAAACGATCGACCGGTGAAGAAGCCGGAACTTTTCGCCCCGGCGACGGATTCCGAAGTTCAGGCGCACCGTGAACGCGGTGAAAGCCGCGTAGGCGACGATCGAGGGAATGAAAAGCCACGGCGCGTAACTGTGCCAAAACGTCATCACGCCGATAAAGGTCGCGTACAAGAACGCGAGAGCAAGCCCGAAAAACGCAAAGAAACGTCCCGCCCCGCGCGTTTTCAGGGAAAAACCGACGCCGACGCATCCGTAGATCATACAGAACGGCATAAAGAGCGGTCCGAGCACCTCCGCGATCTTCCCGAACGGCGTACCGGGACGGTACAGCGCGTCGGTGATCTCATAATCCCAAAAGGTAAAAACGGTCATCAGCGCAAGATAGACCGCGACCGCCGGGATCAGATACGAAAGAAATCCTTTTTTCGTCATCGCCGCTCTACCGCCGTTCGTTTTCGTCGGTCACCGAAAGAAAGCCGCCGGGTCACCGTTTGGGGAGAACCGCGTCGAGCCAGGCGTCGACGGCGCGGGCAAGATTTTCCTTGCTTCGGGCGAAATTCTCCTCGAGCGAGAGCGAATCGTCGTTGATCGTGCGGACGACGGTCCCCTCCGGCGCGGCGCCCCTTTCCTTCGCGCCGCAGAAGACGACGGCGGTTTTGCCCGCCTGCCGCGCGCGGCCGATGATCTTGCCGCAGATCTTTCCCTGGCTCGAAGTGCCGTCGAACTTTCCCTCCCCGCAGATCACGAAATCGGCGTCGGCGACGCGGCGGTCAAAGTCGATCGCGTCGAGGAAGAAATCGGCGCCCGAGACGAGTTCGCCGGAAAGAAAGGCGCGGACGAAATAGCCGAGCCCGCCGGCGGCGCCGGCGCCCGGCGTTTCGGGCGGAACGCCGAGAAAGGCGGTCGCGGCGGCGTAACGGGTCATGTACTCGTCGAGTTCGGCGCGCTTTTTGCGGGTGCGCGCCCCCTTCTGCTTCGCGTAGACGAAGGAACAGCCGTTCTCCCCGGTCAGGGGATTGGTCACGTCGCAAAGCGCCTTGAAGCGAACGCCGGCGATCGTTTTTTTCAGTTCGGTCACGTCGACCGAGGAGACCTCGCCGAGCGTGCCGCCGACCGGAAGAAAGGACTCTCCCGCCGCGTTTTTGAAGACCGCCCCGAGGGCGACCGCCGCGCCGGCGCCGCCGTCGTTGGTCGAACTGCCGCCGAGCCCGATCACGATCTCGTCCGCGCCGCGCCGGATCGCCTCGGCGATCTGTTCGCCGAATCCGCGCGTCGTCGTGACGAAGGGGTTCCGGATCTTCGCCCCGGGAAGCCCCGATGTGTCGGCGACGGCGACGAACGCCGTCCGATCCTTCATTCCGAAATACGAGGGAACGCGCCTGCCGGTCGCGTTGGTCGCCGGAACGCGGATCAGTTGCCCTCCGAAGATCTCGCAAAGACTTTCGACGCTCCCTTCCCCGCCGTCAAAGGCGGGAAACGCCGTCACGACGCCTGCGGGATCGCGCAGAAGGATCCGCCGGCGCACGATATCGCAGACGGTTTTCGCACTCATACTGCCCTTAAAACTGTCGGGGGTAACAAGATAATTCATAACCGCTCCTTCGGTGTTTTCTCTCCCGTTTCTGAACGGGCGGAATGGAAAAGCAAGAATGATCGTACGGGACGCGGGAGGCTCCGGGGTTATTTTTTCGTAACTCCCTCGCCGTAGATCGTCGTCCAGTCGTTTTTCATCGAAACCGGGACCCAGCCGAACTCGGAACAGAGGTTTTTCATCGTCTCCGCCTTTTCGGCGTTGCCGTTCTCGCGGACGGTATCGTCGCAGCAGAGCATAAAGGCGCGGCTCGGATAGGGGTTGTTCGACGTGGCGTATTCCGCCATACTCGCGTCGCCCGTGCTGTTGCCGAAGGAGAGGACCGGCTGGACGCCGATCTCCTGCGCGATGACGGTGACCTTGTTCATTTTCAGATTCTTGATGATGAACTCGCCCGAAAGGACGAGTTTATCGTCGTCGTCGAAGGTGTATTTCAAGCCGTCGGTATCCCCCTGATCGGGCGCGACGAGTCTTTCGTCCGAGCCGATGATCTGCCGCGGCGGGATTTTCAGGGGCGAACCGTAAACGATCCCGCGCACGATGAACCGGTCGGTGCCGCTGACGACGTAGACGGTGAAGCCGTTGTCCTGCAGGTAGGAGACGACCTCGAGCATCGGAAGATACCAGCCGTCGCCCCGATTCATCCCCTCGTAGGAGGGCATCGGCAATTTCTTGAACGCCTGGATATAGTCGTTGAACTCTGAGAGCGTCATTCCCGAAAACGCCGAGGCGACGGCGCGCCCGTGATCGGTTTCAAGCCCGGAGAAGGACGCGCCGGTCGCGTTTTGCTCCACGATCTTGTTTGCGACCTCTTTTTCAAAATCGCTCGCGCGATCCTTGTAGTCGGGATCCTCGAGCACGCGGTAGGCGAGCAGGGTGTAATCGAAATAGTTGGGGTCGGTCTCGCAGAAGAGCGTCCCGTCAAGGTCGAAGACGGCGATGCGGTTCTCTTCCGGTATATACCCTTCCCCGCCCTCTTTGACCGCCGCCGAAACGAAGGCGACGAGTTCGGCTTTCGCCGCGCTGTCGGTTTCCCAGAGCGAGAGCGGATCGGCTTCTTCCTTTCCCCCGCAGGAGGCGAAAACGAAGACGCAGAGAAGAAGGCAGAGGAGAGCTGTGAAGGTCGCGGTCAGTTTTTTCATAGCGGTTTCCTTTCTTTTTTACTGTTTTCCGTCGAACGCCGTGATCCTTCCGTCCCCGTAGGGATCGGCGTAGCGTTCGCCGATCACGCCGCCGAGGGTCTCCTTTACGAAGTCGGCGAGGATCTCGTAATCGAGCCCGACGCAAACCGTCACGAGTTCGGCGCCGTCGAAGGCGGTCAGCCCCGATCCGTTGAAGAGAAGCGTGTAATTGGCGCCGCCGACGGTGTACTCCTTTGCGGGATCGAGCGGAACGCCGCCGACACAAACGTCAAAGACGCGGCGCTCCCCCTCCCCGACCCCCGTCATCATACCGTTCTCGTCGGCGAGGACGGGCGAGGGAACGGAGGTATCGATCGAGTAGGTAAGCCCGGCGACCTGCAGAAAACTGCCGCCCTCCCCGGGCACGGTGCGAACGCCCCATTCGAGGGCGTCGAGGATCATCTGTCCCGTCGCACGGATGACGCAGATCTCGTTGCCGAAGGGATCGACCGCCACGAGATCGCGGTAGCGGACCGGTCCGACCGGAATATCGGTGCGGATCCCGCCGCCCCCGACGACGGCAATATCGGCGCGGGTCGCGTTCAGCACAGCGTCGGCGCAGAGGTCGCCGAGATTGGTTTCGGCGCGGCGGACGATGCGGATCGGCTTCCCCGCCGAGTCGGTCGCCGTCGGATCGTAGATCGTGAGCTGATAGTCGGCGCGCCCGACGACGGCGCCGAGTTTTTCCTCGACGCTCCGGAGCGCGTCGGCAACGGGAGCGGTGAGGTCGTTTTCGATCCCGAGCAGTTCGGGGGCGGAAACGTCGTTGCTCCATGTCCAGACGCCCGTGTCGAGGATCTTGCCGTCGGCGCCGATCTTGCAGTAACCGACTGAGGCGAGTTTCGTTCCGCAGGCGGAGCGAATGACGTCGCGCCCGTCCTTATCCTTCACGGTGACCTGTTCGGAATCGTGGCTGTGCCCGTCTAAAAGGACGTCGATTCCGCTCGTATGCCCGATCACATCGGCGTAGGTCCAGGGACGGTCCTCCTCGTCGAACCCGAGATGCCCCAGTACGAAGACCAGATCCGCCCCGTCGGCGCGGGCGGCGTCGACGGCGTTCTGTACGGCGCCGTAGACCGCCTCTCCGGTCTCGTCGCCCATAAAGTCGTAGACGAATTCGCCGTTCTCGTCCTGAAAATACGCGGGCGTCGACGAAGTGATTGTCCGCGGGGTGGTTACGCCGACGAAGGCGATCGAAAGCCCCGCCGCGTCAAGCAGGACGTAGGGGTCGAGCACCCGCTCTCCCTTGTAGCGCAGATTGCAGGAAAGATAGGGATAGTTTGCCCTTCCGACCAGGTTGCGGAACTGATCGGTCCCGTAATCGAACTCGTGATTGCCGGGGATCGCGGCGTCGTAACGGAGGGCGTTCATCAGGTCGATGATCGCCTCGCCGCGCGAAAGGACGCCGACCGCGTCGCCCTGAACGGCGTCGCCGTTGTCGACGAGAAGGGTCGTATAGCCCGCCTCCTCAAGCGCCTGCCGGATCTGACAGAGCCCGACGTAGCCGAACCCCTCGTCGATCCCGCAATGCACGTCGGAGGTGTAAAGGACGTAGACCTCCCCGTTCTTTTCGGGGGCGGTGGGTTCGCCGGCAGTCGACGCCGGGACGCCCGACGCGGGAAGCGTCGCCGCCGGAGCGGTCGATTGCGGTCCGGTCGCTTCGCCCCGCCCGCCGCAGGAAGCGAGCAGAAAGATGAAAACGACGATCAGAAGAAGCGGAAGAAGCGTGCGATACGGATTGTGTTTGCGGATCAAAACGGTATTCTCCTTTATGAAATAAAATACGACGAAAAGAGGCGCGCCCGCGGGGCGGACGCGCGATGGGTGCGTTCCGCGTGTCAGTTGCCTGCAAAGGGATGATGAAGCAAACGGAACACCTCATCCGGCGCTGCGCGCCACCTTCCCCTCAAAGGGGAAGGCTCGGTACGCGCTTGCCGTCGCATAGACGTATAGGACTAATGTCAAGAGAACGAACGGAAAAACGGAGATCGATTCGCGCCAGCGGTAGGGGGTGGCGTCACGACACCCCGAAAAGAGCGAAAAAACCCGTTTGAAAGATATTGAACGATCTCTTTCTTTCGATTTTTCTCACCATTACATATTGCGGGACGTCGAAGACGCCGTCCCCTACCGCTGGCGCGATTTGAAAAAAGAAGCAAAGAGTTTTTTCCACCTCATCCGGCGCTGCGCGCCACCTTCCCCTCAAAGGGGAAGGCTCGGTACGCGCTTGCCGTCGCAAGGGCGGACGCGCGATCAGACCCCGAGACGGTCGAGAAAACGGAGGAAGGCGGCGGGATACTCCGACGGCGCGGGCAGTCCCGTTTCGCCGAGTTTCACGGTCTTGTTCGTCCCGTGATAGTCGCTGCCCGCCGTGACGAGAAGATCGTACTTTCCGGCAAGTTCGAGCGTCGCTTTGATCTGCTCCGGCGAGAAGCCCGAATAGAACGCCTCGACACCGAGCAGTCCGTACCCGGTCAGGCGGTCGAGCCGCCTTATCATCTCGCTTTCATCGAGTCTTTCGCGCCCGCTCCCGAACAGGGGATGCGCAAGGACGGGGATCCCGCCGCCGCGAAGGATGCCGTCGATCGCCTCTTCGGGCGAGACGTATTCGGGGGCGGAGGGCAAAAGATTGAGGTATTTGTCCATCGCCTCGCCGATGGAGGATACGTAGCCGTAACGGATCATCAGGTTGGCGAGATGCGGCTTTCCGGGATTGCACTCGGAGAGCAGACGAAAGATCTCGTCCTCGGGGAACTCGATCCCGTACTTTTCGCGGAGGATCGCGACGCGGTCGAGCAATTTGCCCGACCGAAGCATTTTTCCGTGTGAAACGACACGGTTCAACGCTTCCGACGCGGGATTGAAACCGTAACCGAGAACGTGGTACTTCCCTTTTCCGTCCCGGCATGAAAATTCGACGCCCGAAACAAAGCGGGGATCGCCCGCGCCGAGCAGCGCCGGGACGGTCTTCGCCGCCTTGATCGCGTCGTGATCGGTCACCGAGAAGAGCGAGAGACCCGCGCCCCTCACCTTTTCGACCGCCTCTTCCGGGGTGTCGGTGCCGTCCGAGACCGTCGTATGGATATGCAGATCGATCCCGCCGGAACGGATCCTTTTTGCTTCGTTTTCTTTCACAGTCTCTTTTTCAGGGTCAGTACGTTCTGACCGTCGCGGTATTCGTAAATGACGTCATCCATCATCTTTTTGGTCATAAAGATCCCGAGCCCGCCGATCTCGCGGTCCTCGGCGGAAAGGGTGAGGTCGGGATCGTCCTTTTTCAGGGGATCGTAGGGCACGCCCCGGTCGATAAAAGTGATCGTTACAGTCAGGGGATCGTCGGAAACGGCGACCCGCACCGTCGCCCGCCCGATCTCGGGAGCGTAGGCGTAGTTTGCGATGTTGACGAAGATCTCCTCGACCGCGAGGTCGATCTGCATCTTCGCCTTCGCGCCGCAGCCCGCCGCGTCGAGACGGGCGTTTACGAAATCGGTCACTGCGTCGAGGTTTTCGTTGGTCGCCTCGACGTCGAGGGCGTCGCCGGAGGCGCCGTCTCCCTGCTCGAAATCAAAGACGAGCGAATCGACGCGGCGGAGCAGTTCGATCAGCCGCTCCTTCCAGAGCGCGATGGTCGCCGCGCGGTTTGCGTCCCCGGGATGCCGGGTTCCCCATTCGATCAGATAGCCGTAAGAAAGGCAGCGCACTTTTTCCTCGAAGGCGGCGATCTCCTTTTCGTCCTTCGTTCCGAGACAGCCCGCCAGCGAATCGTGCCAGAAACGGCGCGCGGTTTCGGCGGAAAAGCCCTGAAAGTTCCGGACGATCTCGGGATCGTACTCGGAGTAGCCGACGTAGGCGTTATACATAAACACGAACTCGAAGATCGGATCCCCGACCGAGAGGGTGTCCATATCGATCAGCAGCACCTCGTTGCCGGCGAGCACGACGTTTTTCGTGTGGTAGTCGCCGTGGATCATCCGGTCGCTTTCGGGGATCTCCTCGGTCATTTTCAGCAGTTTGTTCCCAAGACCGTCGGGAAGACCGTCCTTCATCCGCTCGATCCGACGGAGCATATTCTCCTTGACCGAGGGGAGTTTCCCGGCGGGGACCTCGATCGAATGGATCTTTTTCAGCATCTTCACGTACTCGGAGACGCAGAAATCGTATTTGTCGGGTTCGGAGGCGAGCAGTTTGGAAAAACTCTTCGCGTCGAGAAGCTCGAAGACCGAACCGTAACTGTCCCCGACCCGCACGACGTCGTAGGAGATCGCCGTCGGGACCCCGAGGATCAGCGCCAGCCGGGCGACCTCGCGCTCGTGCTGGATCTCCGAGAGGGCGTCGGCGTTCTTGTAGGTCTTCACGACGTTGTCGGAGTCGATGCGATAGACCTTGCCGTTCGCGCCCTCTCCGATCACCTCGCATCCCTCGACAGATACGACGCGATACGCCTTTTTCACCGTCATCATTTCGGTAAAGCCGGTCATTTCGAGCGTCTCGAAAATATCGGGCGACACGTTCTCGACCGACAGGTCGTTCCAGGTCTTTTTCAGCCGGAGGATCACGCGGAGCCCGGCGCTTGAAATATAGTCGAGTTTGTCGAAATCAAGGACAACCGCGCAATCGGCGCCGCAGCCGCTCAGTTCGCCGAGGATCTTTCCCTCGACGTCGGACGCGTTGGTCGAATCGATCCGTCCCGAGAGCGGGATCCTGATCTGTTTTTCGGTATTCATTCCGTCGTTTCCTTTCTGTTGTCGTTCTCGTCGTCGGTTTCCGTCGGCAGAGTCGAAGCGACTCCGCGATACTCCATACAGAGCATCGTCAGATCGTCGAACTGCTCGGCGTCCCCGACGAAGGCGTCGACCGACGCGCGCAGACGCTTCAATACGTCGACGGTCGATCCGTCCTTCGTTTCGTTCAGGGCGGCGATCATCCGATCAAGCCCGTACATCCCGTTCCCGGCGTCGGTCGCCTCGGGCACCCCGTCGGTGTAGAGGAAGAGGCGGGAACCGGGTTCGAGGGTCATCTCGTATTCTTTGTATTTCATTCCCGCCATCCCGCCGATGACGAAGCCGTGCTTGTCGCGATAGAGTTCATAAGAGCCGTCGCCGCGCTTCACGACCGGATACTCGTGCCCGGCGTTGGCGGCGGTCAGTTTTCCGGTCGAGATCTCGAGGATGCCGAGCCAGACCGTGACGAACATCTCCTCGCGGTTATGCGAGCAAATCGCGGCGTTGGTGTCCTCGAGGATCTTGCCCGGCGTTTTGCCCATCATGGCGTTGTTCGCCAAAATGATCTTCGACGCCATCATGAAGAGCGCCGCCGGCACTCCCTTCCCCGAAACGTCCGCCATCACCATACAGAGATGATCGTCGTCGACGAGGAAGAAATCGTAGAAGTCGCCGCCGACCTCTTTCGCCGGATCCATCGTCGCGTAAATATCGAACTCCCGCCGGTCGGGAAACGCCGGATAGATGTTCGGCACCATATCCGCTTGGATCCTCGTGGCAAGGTCCAACTCGGTCGCGATGCGCGCGGTCTCGACATCCTTTTCGTGCTGGGTCACGACCATCTCGCGCCCGCGGCGGGCGATGTTGCAGCTGACGATCGAGGCGATCGAGAACATCAGCCACTTAGGCAGATAGTCGAAAAGAAGGGTGTTTTTGATCAGCATCGAATCGAACGCCGACTGATCGGCGGCGCCGGCGTTCTGCACCGTTTCGCCGAGAAACCCCCCGGTCGCGGTCATCTCGGTCCCCGCCTCCATCGTCACGACGTTGAGGTTGATCATCCCGTGCGTCGCGCCCCAGATCGCCGAACCGAGGAAGACGAGGGTCGAGACGATCGAGGTAAAAACGGTCAGCCGTCTTGAAAAATACCGACTGCTGAACAGGACGGGCAGGACCATCAGAATCGCCGCCTTATGGGTCACGACCGCGTCGAGGCGGGCGTAAACGATCACGAGCCCGAGCATCAATAGATGCTTCATCCACCAGGCGTCGTACTTGAAAACGCGGCAGACGATCAGGAGGATCACGACCTCGACAAGCGCCTGGATCAGGGGCGAAGCGACGCTCTCCCACGGCAGAAGGAAAGCGCCGAACGCCGTCAGGATCAGGATCAGGGCGAGAATGATCCCGCTGCAGAGAAGGATCAGCGCGCCGAGTTTGTTCGCCTGTATCTCGGTCTCGCGAAACATTTCGTCGGGGGTCAGTCGTTTGCGGAGCCGCGCCCACTTTTCGCGGAAACGCCCCCGGTTCTTTTTTGTTTCGACGGTTTTTTCTTTCATTATTCTTTTATCCGATCGTCAGAATGTCAGAGAAGCCGGTGACGTCGAAGATCTCCATCACCGTTTCGTTCACGTTCACGACCTTCAAGGTCCCCCCCTGCCCGTTCATCGCCTTCTGCGCCGAGAGCAGGACGCGGAGACCGGCGGAGGAAACGTACTCGAGTTTCGCGAAATCGAAGATCACGTTGCCGACGCCGGGAAGCTCCTCTTTTAATCTGGCGTCGAGTTCGGGAGAAGTGACGGTGTCGAGCCGACCGTCAAGCGCGATCTCAATGGTCGAGCCGTTCTTTTTCATTTCGATTGTCATAACGGTACCTCTTTTCTTATTCGGGATTCAGAAGTTCTTGACGACGGTCAGCGTAACGCGGTTGCCCCGGACGCCGACCTTGACGTCGTCGGCGATATTGGCGACGATGGACTTTTCAAGTTCGTCCCACGCCCGATCCGCCTCCGCGCTCTCGCCGGCACGTTTCTGCACCTCGGAGCGGTAGAGCGACATCGACCAGACGGCGGTGCTTTCGCCGGCGTAACCGCCCATCGGAAGCGCGGCGGCGGGATCGAGCATCGCGTAAGGAAGCGCCTCTTTCGCCGAGAGCAGGAAGCCCGCGATCATTACGCGGAGCCTTCCCATAAAGCCCTTCGCCGCCTCGTTTTTGCCAGACGAAGACGCCGAAAGGAACTGCTCGCGCATCGCGACGGTCATTTCGACGTCGGCGGTCATATTGAGCGAAAACTTTTTGTCCTCGGTTTCGATCCAGTAACTTGCCTCGACCTCTCCGGCAATGCCGCGCAGCATCCCGAACATTTCCTCGGAAAGGAGGCGCAGGTGCAGGATGCTCTTTTTGTCGAGTCCCGCCTCGCATCCCGTCCGCTCGGTCATCGAGAGCGCCTCACGGATCCCGTTTCCCTCACCCGTTACGGTGATCACAGCCGTTTTTTTCATCGTCGTTTTTTCCTTTCCTTTATTCGATATTCAGAATATCCGAGAATCCGGTCAAACGAAAGATCTCGGAAACGGTCTCGTTTGGGTTTCTGACCGTCAGTTTTCCGCGCACCGAGAGCGCCTTCTGCGCAAAGAGAAGGACGCGGAGCCCTGCCGAGGAAACGTATTCCAGACTTGTGAGGTCAAGGATCAGTTCGTCGACGTCGGAGACGACCTCGCGGAACGCCGCCTCCATCTCGGACGCCGTCAGCAGGTCGAGCCGTCCGGCAAGATAGAGCGTCGCCTTTTTGTCCTGCACGGTTTTTTCGATTTTCAGCATTGTCTTCCCCTTCCGTACGGTATTTTTTATTGTAATTCCATTATAAACTAAAGAAGAAAGAATTGCAATCCTTTTTTATAAAAACAGCGCCCTTTGCCGAAGGGGCAAAGGGCGCGGGAAAAACGCGACGGTTCAGAAAAAGAGAAACTTGTTGTACTCGGTCGGAAGGTCGTCGCGGTAAAGGTGCGCGTCGCAGGAGAGTTCGAGCATCCGCGGAAAGACCAGCCCGTCCTCCTCGTAGAAATGAACGACCGAAAGACCGGTAAAAGATTGGTCGAAGCGTGTGGCGAAGAGGGGGTACGGAATATCGAGCAGCGAGGAGAAAAAGAGCATTCCGAACCCGTGGTGGGCAAAGAGCGCCACGCGTTCCTCGTTCGGCGCGATCGGAAGGAAGCACTTCCGCTTTCGGTCGTGTTTGTAGCCGAGCCCCTCGAGCCAGGCGTCGAGTTCCCGGTCGACCCGAAGCACCCCTTCGCGGAAACGGTTGGGCGGGAATCCGGGGTAGTCGTACCACCGGTCGCCGAGCGAAAGCACCTCGGGGGAGTTCATCATCGAAACGATCTTCGGAATATAGAAGCACCAGCGCATTTTGCCGCCGCCGGAGGGCGAGTTCCCGGTCGGATCCCCCTCGGTTTCAAGCATCATTTCCGCCTTCGCGTAGTCCTCGTGGCACCAATCGAGGGTGACGACCTCGCGCCGCGTCAACTCCGCCGCCGGACGGGCGGTCTGCTGTGCACGGGTCGAGGAGGAGGCGTAGATCCGGTCGAGCCCGTAGCGGGCAAGCCGCCGCGCGACCGCCTCCGCCTGCCGGACTCCGTTTTCGGTCAGGCAATCCGGATCGTATGTCGGTTCGCCGTGGCGAACGTAAAACAGAAGCATAGGGGCACCTTTCTCTTTTTCAGTTTTTTCGTAAAAAACCGTCCGGGCGCGAGCCGCTCGGCTCCCGCCCGGACGGGCGTAGGTTTTTGGGATTTACAGAAGGTTATCCGAAAAGCAAAACGTTATTGCGGAAGAGTGTACCATTGCTCGAGAAGTTCGTCCAGTCTTGAGTTCTTCGTGCCGATGATACCTTCGTATTCTCCCTCGATATAATCTCTGCCGCGGGTATAGGCGTCGTCCATCATCATCTTGTTGAAGCGTTCGGCGCTCTTACCTTCAGCGGTATCCTCGATCGTCTTATCGCGGGCGTTGACGACGTTCTCGTAGATCAGGTCGAGCATACGGTCGGTTCCCTGGTCGTAGGAGGTGGTCTTGTACTTCGTCACGATCTCAAGCAGTTCCTCGCGGATCTCGCTCGAGTTCTGCGTGCAGTACTGGATGAACGCCGAGATGGCTTTCACCTTCGCGGGTCTGGTCTGAACGTTGATCGCGCCGGCGTCGGCGGTGTTGTGGATGATGGTGTTGTACTCCTTGGACGCGTCCACTTTCGGCATCGGGACGACCGAGTAGGTCGAATCCATCGACTGGAAGGCTTCGAGTTCCAGCGTGCCGAGCATCGAGGGACCGACGAAGAGCAGTTCGTTATTTGCGAACTTGATGTGGTGGTACGGTATACCGGGATTATCAACCGAGTCGCTCGCCATAGAAGTGTCGTTGGTCACGAAAGAGCCCGCTCCCTTGAAGACGCTCGAAACCGCCTCGAAGATATCGCCGAGAACCGCGGCGGAATCGCTGTACTTGACCCACGTCTTCCCGTTGTACTGGCTGCTCGGATCCTCGATGGTATAGGTTTCGGTCGTGTTCTCTCCGGTCGAGAAGATGATCAGCGCCGCCGCCATTCCGCTGTACTGGTCGGTGATGATCCCGAGGGTGTCGTTGATCGAATCCTGACCGTCAGCGTCGGCGTCGACGTAGATCGCGGTGCAGAGTTTGCCGAGCAGTTCCCACGTCCAATCGCCTGCCTCGACGAGGTCGAAGAAGTAGGTGGAGAGCGCCTCGCCGTCAAGCTCTTCGTCGTCGCCGAGGATCGCCGTCGCAAGTTTGTCGGCGTTTGCGTCCATCATATCCATATTGAACGGAAGAACGCCCATCGCGCGCAGGATGTCGAGGAAGTAGTCGCTTCCGAGGACGTAGGCGCGGTCGCCGGTGAAGGAAAGGCTCTCCATCCACGACTTCATCCATCCCTGCGTATCGAAATTGAAATACGCGTTGGGCTGGGTCAGACTCTTGATATTCTTGAAAGCACCGACGGTTTTCAGAACGATGTTCAGGTCGTACAGCATCGCAATGAAGAGATCGGGCGCGTCGGGATCATTTCCCTGAACGGCAGGCTGAATGACCTTGGAGGCTTGATTGCCCCAGCCGTAGGTATCCTGCGCCGAGTACTCGATCGACAAGCCGAGCAGCTCTACGGCGTTCTTGTTGCGCTTGTAGACCATCTCCTGGATCGAGGGCGTCACGCCGTCCTCAACCGTGTCGGGACCCCTGACGTACTCGGCGTTTTTCGCAACGCGCTCGGCGTAGGTATAGGCGTCGTACGAGATTTTGAACGAGCGCATCGAATCGCTCATTTTGTTGACTTCCTTGGCGATCTTCTCAAAGTCATCCGGCGCGGCGGTCGTCGCGGGTTCGGTCGCCGGCTCGGTCACGGGGTCGGTCGCCGGCTCGGTTGCCGGCTCGGTTGCCGGCTCGGTCGCCTTGTCGGTCGCGGGCGTCGTCGCCTTGTCGGTCGCGGCAGGCGTCGTCGCCTTGTCGGTCGCGGGCGTCGTCGCAGCGTCGGTCGCGGCGGGCGTCGTCGCTTTGTCGGTTGCGGGCGTCGTCGCGGGAGTGGTCGCCGCGTCGGTGCTCGGCACGTTGTTCTTCTTCTTGCCGCAGGACGCGAACGAGAAGGCGAGAATAACGATGCAGACGAACAGAGCGATTGCAGAGTTCAGTTTCTTCATGTCTTCCTCCTTAGAATAAGATAACGGGTCAATTTGATTATAGCGCGTTTGGGTCGCTCGGCGCAATAACGCGGATTGCCGCGTTCTTGCCGCAGATTGACCGGAAACGGATCGCCGGGTGCCGTTTTTTCCGGCTCTTCGCTTTATGATATTTTATCATAACAACGGTTTCAAATCAAGCAGTTTCCTATTTTCCGTCCTTGAATTACAAGAAAAGCAATTTTTTATATCTATTTTATAAGTTCGATTTCTTTTCAAGCAGAATTGAAGAGAAAAATCCCGCCGGACGGTCGGCGGGCGGAGAGTTATAAACGCGGCAGACCGTCAGTTCGGCGTATAGAAGATCTCGCCGGAGGCGGTGCTTCCGTCGGGGAGTTTGACGCTCTTCCCCGCCGCGGGGTTCGATACGGGGCTGACCTGCCGGACGAAGCCGTCGCCGCAGGTCCAGATCGGATCGTAGATCGAAATATAAACGTTCTTCGTCGATTTTGCGACGTTGTCGACGCGCGTCTGCACGCGCATCGCGTCGTTATCGGTATAGACGAGTTCTCCGTCCTTGATCTCTGCCGTGAAGAGCAGAAGTCCGTTCTCTTTCAGGCTCTTGTCGGCGTCGCCCTGCATATTGGTCCTGACCTTCCAGACTTTCAGTCCGTCGATATAGAGTTCGGAATAGCCGGTATATTCGACCGCGCCGTTTTTGATCGCCGCCTCCTGGTGGAAGCGGAAGCCGATCCGGTGCCAACCGCCCTTC
>Ga0310696_10002142_pt1 | contig 26747 bp, 20 predicted proteins | sample AusTroGonzalo_MG_4_FD_203885 | JGI IMG/M metagenome (GOLD analysis project Ga0310696, IMG submission 203885) | Bovine rumen microbial communities from tropical cattle in Woodstock, Queensland, Australia - Gonzalo_02 (v2) (version 2) | ecosystem: Host-associated > Mammals > Digestive system >...
GGTCAGCGGCAAGCTTCTCGAGGGCGGCAGGAGCTGGACGCTTGGCGCGGCGTCCTTTGACGCCGTGCGGCGCGTCGGGGACAACGCGCCCTGCCAGGGCGGCGCTCTCGACGGGCCGATCGCCTTCTTCGCCACCGTCGTCGGCAAGAACGGGAAGCAGGCCTTCACAAACGAGGTGGCGGTGTCTGCCACTGAAGTGGAGTTGCCAGACGGGTCTGGCCTGCGCGGAGTGGCCAACGGCCATTCTCTTCCCTCTTCCCTCTTCCCTCTTCCCTCTTCCCTCTCCTGGTCGGTGTTCCAGAACCTCTGGAAACGTGCGGACACGAAGGCGACGATGCCTGTCTTCAAGAAGAGCATCGTAAAGACGCTTGGACTAAGTGATCCGAATGACGTAAACAACATGCTGAAGATCACTTTCAAGGCGAACGGGGTTGTCTCGTTCACTGGCAAGGTTGACGGCGTGAGCGTAAGCGGTTCCTCTCAATTGGTGTTTAGCGAAGGCTGGCAGGTGACCCTCTATGCTCCGCCGAAGAAGTCTGGCAAGACCGATTTCCTAGGTTTTTGCGAGACGCTCGGCGTGAAACTCGAGGAGTCTAACGGCATCGTTACGGACGTTGTGCTGTGAAGCGCATTGCCCTCACCGGAGGAATCGCCTGCGGAAAGTCGCTGGTGTCCCGCTATCTCAATGAACTTGGCATCGAGACTGTCGATGCCGATGACATTGCGCATGAACTGATTCCCGATCCGGAGGAGCGCAGGCGCATCGCGGCGGAAGTGTTCGCCGATCCGGAGAAGCGGCGCGCATTGGAGGCGCGGATGCATCCGCTCATAAAGGAGCGCATCGACGCGTTTTTTCGCACCGCCCCATCTACCGGCTCGATTCGCGTTGCTGTAGTGCCGTTGCTTTTTGAAACACATTGGGACCAAGAATATGATATAATATGCACTGTCGTCTCCGAACCGGAGGCGCAGATTTCCAGAATGATGGCCAACCGCGGCTATTCCCGCGAAGAGGCCGAAGGAAGGATGGCTGCGCAGATTCCGGTTTCCGAGAAGGCTGCGAAATCGCATTACGCGATACGCAATGACGGCAGCGAACACGATCTCAGGGTAGAGGTTGAAAAATTCGCAAGCTGGCTCACCAACCACCAATGACTAACCACTAGCCACCAACGACTAACCACTAGCCACTAACGACTAACCCCTAGTCACCAACTACCAATGTCAGATTCCGAATTCGATGTTTTCGCAGGGGCGATCCCTCCGCGTCGGCAAAACGAACAGCAGTCAAGACCAGGCGTGCCATCACAGCAGGGCCCGAGGAAGAAGTTTCATCCCCCATACAAGAAGTTCAACCGCCAGAAGCCAGTTGATGGCGGCGAGTCGGTTAATCCGCTTCTCAATGCGCCGTTGCCGCAGGAGCCTGAGCCTTCCGCAGCGCCGCCGGCGAATCCAAACCGCGACCCTTCCCTGCCGGAATACAGGCTCGCCGACATACAGACATGGCCAGCGCCGCAGATAGTCGAGCGCATGATGCCAGGCGCGGACCCGGAGGAACTCGGCTCTTACCGCAAGCATGAGCTTATCTTTGCCGCGATCCGCGCATACCTCGCGAAGGGCGGCGCCGTGCTTGCCTCGGGCTGCCTTGAGATCGTGCGCGAAGGCCACGGCTTCTTGCGATCCGCCAAGAACAACTTCCTGGCGTATCCAGAGGACGTGTTCGTCACGCAGCAGCAGATTCGCCGGCACGCGCTAAGGACAGGCGACATTGTCGAAGGCCCGATTCGCGATCCGAGGGACAAGGACCGCTATTTCTGCCTTGGCAACGTCACGACCGTTAACGGCAAGGAGCCTTCCGTCGCCGCGCGCGTCATACACTTCGAAAACCTGACCGCGACATTCCCGACGCGGCGGATAATACTCGAGACCGAGCCGGAGGAATATTCGACGCGCGTCATCGACATCTTCACTCCTATCGGCTTTGGACAGCGCGGGCTCATAATCGCGCCGCCTCGCGTAGGCAAGACGATCCTCCTCCAGAAGATGGCGAACGCGATCTCCAGAAACCACCCGGAGGCGATGCTCATCATACTTCTCATCGACGAACGTCCAGAAGAAGTGACGGACATGCAGCGCAACACGAAGGCGATGGTCCTTTCATCGACGTTCGACGAAGAGCCGCAGCATCACGTGAGCGTCACGGAAATGGTCCTCGAGATGTCCAAGCGCCAGGTGGAGAATGGCCGCGACGTGATAATCCTCATGGATTCCATCACCCGCATGGCGCGCGCATACAACACCGTGCAGCCGCATTCCGGCAAGATACTCACTGGCGGCGTGGACGCTCTTGCGATGCACAGGCCAAAGCGCTTCTTCGGCGCGGCCCGCAACATCGAAGGCGGCGGCTCGCTTACGATAATCGCGACGGGACTAGTCGATACGGGATCGCGAATGGACGAGGTCATCTTCGAGGAGTTCAAGGGCACGGGCAACATGGAGATCGTGCTTGATAGAGGTCTTGCGGACAAGCGAATCTTCCCGGCCGTTGACATCGGAAAGTCTGGCACCCGCAAGGAGGACCTCCTTCTCGATCCTATGGAACTGGAAAAGACGTGGGGAATTCGACGCCTCCTTGCGTCGGCGGACACTGAGTCCGCGATGAGATCGGTCCTGAACTCTCTCAAGAAGACGAAGTCAAACCCCGAGTTCCTTCTGGCGCTCGACGTTTCAAAGCGCACCTGACGCGAAGGAGGCTTTGCCATGAACATCGCGACTTTCGATTCTACCGCAGCATACTTCCCCGACGTCTGCTTCAAAACGCCGCCGGATGTCGGAATCCTCCTCGGCTCGGGCTGGGGCGAATCTCTCGCGATGGACGAGGTGATCTTCCGTGCGTCCTACTCCGACATCCCTGGCATCGGCGCTTCGACGGTGAAGGGGCATGCCGGGGAGTTCGTGCTCTATCGCGCAGGGGGCAAGCGCGTCGCGGCGTGGTGCGGCCGGCGCCACTGGTACGAGGGCGAGGGCTGGGCGCCGGTCGTGGCGCCAGTGGAGATACTGCGCCGCATGGGCTGCTCCAATCTCCTTCTTACGAACGCGTCGGGCGGAATCAATCCAGCGCTTCACCCCGGCGATTTCGTAGTCATCCGCGACCATATAAACATGATAGGCGAAAATCCTCTCGTCGGCGCTCATGTGCCGGAGTGGGGCGAACGATTCCCAGACATGTCTGAGGTATATACGCGCCGTCTCGCCGAACTTCTCCACGCCGCGGCGAACAGGCTCGGAGTGCGGGTGATGGACGGCGTATATGCCTACAGTTCCGGTCCCGCATACGAGACGCCTGCGGAAATACGCGCGTACAAGGCGCAGGGCGCGGATGTCGTCGGCATGTCCACCGTTCCAGAGGCCGTGTTTGCGCGGGCGTGCGGAATGAAGGTCGCAGGACTTTCCCTTGTCTCGAACCTGGCGGCAGGCATCTCGATGCGGCCGCTCGAACATGACGAGGTCGTGGCGGCAGGCGTCGCCGCAAAGCCGAAGATGCGGGCGATCATAGAGGACTTCGTTGCTCGAATCTGAGATAGACGACTTCATCTCCGCCGAACGCCTCGAGCGCGGCATGGCGGGGAACACATGCGTCTCGTACGACGCAGACCTTCGCCTGTTCGCAAAATTCCTGAAGGATCGCGGAATAGCCTCCGCAGCGGGAATAGGCCGTGACGACATCGCGGATTTCCTCAAGTCTGAACGCGAGAACGGCATGGCCGGCGCAACGCGCCGCCGTCGTTCCGCCGCGATACGCATGTGGCTTCGGTATCTTAAGGAACGCCGCCTGATCAAGTCCGACCCTTCCGAGCTTATGGACGCTCCGAAGAAGGAACGCATTCTCCCGAAGACGCTTTCGGAAGAGGAGGTCTTCGCGATGATCGACAAGGTTGACGGAGACGACGCGCGCTCGCTTCGGGATCGCGCGATGCTGGAGGTCCTATATGGTTGCGGACTGCGCGTATCCGAGCTGTGCGATCTCGACATGGATTCAATTGTCGCCGAAGGCGAACTTCTTCGCGTCATGGGCAAGGGGTCGAAGGAGCGGCTTGTCCCAATCGGCGGCGCCGCCGGAAAGGCGCTTAACGCGTACTTCACGATGGCGCGTCCGCAGTTTGTGAAGGGCGACCTTTCTCAGACAAAGATTTTCGCGACGCGCCTCGGACGTCCGTTCACGCGGCAGGGAGTGTTCAAGATCGTGAGGGAGCGCGCCGCCGCCGTCGGAATCGCGGCAGACCGAATTTCACCCCACGTCCTAAGGCACTGCTTTGCCTCCCACATGCTCGCGCATGGCGCGGATATCCGCGCCATACAGGAGCTTCTTGGCCACGCCGACATTGGTACAACGCAAATTTACACACATGTTGACGCGGCGCGCTTCGGCGAAATCCACCGCCGCTGCCACCCCCGAGCCTAGCGGTGGGGTTGACTTAGGCCGCAATTTATAGGATAATAAGCCAATACAATTTCAAAAAACGAAGGAGACGACAATGAGAGTAACAGACGATCAGCTGAAACTTGCGGCGAATACAATTCGTTGCCTTTGCGCAGACACCGTGGAAAAGGCGAACTCCGGGCACCCCGGCGCCGCGATGGGAATGGCGGATCTCGCCGTCACGCTCTGGCTCCGCCACCTCAGGGTCGATCCCAAGGATACGGCGTGGAAAAACCGCGACAGGCTCGTCTTTTCGGGCGGCCACGCCTCGTCGCTCGTCTATGCGCTCGCGCACCTTTCCGGCACAGGCGACCTGAAGATGGAGGAGTTGCAGACCTTCCGCCAGCTCGGCTCGCGTTGCGCAGGGCATCCCGAACGCGGCGTAACGCCTGGCGTCGAGGTGACGACGGGGCCTCTCGGACAGGGCTTCGCGATGGCGGTAGGCCTTGCGATCGGCGCAAAGATGAAGAAGCGCGAGAACCGCACGTGGGTGTTCATGGGCGACGGCGACATGGAAGAAGGCATCTCCCACGAAGCCGCCTCGCTCGCAGGAACGCTTCGCCTCGGCGGACTCACCGCGATCTACGACTTCAACGACATCCAGATCGAGGGCCATGTCACGGATACCAACCGCGACGACGCGAAGAAGCGCTTCGAGGCATACGGCTGGAAGGTCTTCAAGATTGACGGGCACAACTTCGACGAAATCGAGCGTGCCTACAGAAAGGCCGAAAAGATCACCGACGCACCAGTCCTCATCATCGCGACTACTGTGATCGGCAAGGGCGCGCCGACCAAGGCCGGCACCCACGGCTGCCACGGCGCTCCGCTCGGCGCAGAGGAAGTCGCAGCGACGAAGACGGCTCTTGGCTTCGATCCCGAGAAGAGCTTCTACGTTCCGCAGGAAGTCTATGACATGTTCGCCGAGCGCGCGGCGCTCTGCCACCGCTGGCGCAACAAGGACGTCAAGGCGGAGAAGGAACAGGGAACAGGGAAGAGTGGCCAGGGGAAAAGTGCGGAAGCGCTTGCGCTTCCGACGCGCGAACAGCTTCTCGCGGCGCTTCCGAAGTTCGATCCAGAAAAGCCAGTTGCGACCCGCGCCGCCAACGGATCGGTGATGAACGCGCTTGCGGACGTCTTCACGAATCTCGTAGGCGGCTCCGCAGACCTTGAAGGCTCGAACAAGACCGGACTAAAGAAGTACGGATGGATTTCGGCGGAGGACTTCACCGGACGCAACTTCCACTGGGGCGTCAGGGAGCTCGCGATGACGTCGATGGTGAACGGCCTTACCGCATACGAGGATTTGCGTGCGTTTGGCGCGACGTTCTTCGTGTTCTCAGACTATTGCCGTCCCGCGATTCGCCTCGCGGCGATCATGGAGGTGCCGTCCATTTTCGTCTTCTCTCACGACAGCTTCTACGTCGGCGAGGATGGCCCAACGCACGAGCCAGTCGAACAGCTCGCGGCGATGCGCACGATGCCGAACGTACTCACGTTCCGTCCGGCGGACGCGAATGAGACGGGCTATGCCTGGGTCGAGATGCTGATGAACACGAAGGGGCCGAGCTGCATCATGACGACGCGGCAGAACCTGCCGATTCTCGAAGGCACCAGCGCCGAGGGCGTCGCGAAGGGCGGCTACACGATTTGGCAGTCTGGTGCGCAGACGAAGGATACGATTCTCTTCATTGCGACCGGCTCCGAGGTCTCGCTTGCGCTTGATGCAGCCAAGAAGCTCGTCGAGGAAAGCGAGCACCGCACGTCCGTTCGCGTCGTTTCCATGCCGTCCGTTGACAGGTTCCTCGCGCAGAAGTGCACGTACCGCGACTACGTCCTGCCGGAGTACATGGTCAAGCGCGTCATCGTCGAGGCGGGCTCCCGCTTCGGGTGGGACCGCTTCCGCCTCGATTTCCGCAAGACGCGCTTCGTAACGCAGGATTCCTTCGGGGCGTCCGCGCCATACAAGGTGCTCGCCAAGGAATTCGGCTTCACGGTCGACAACGTTCTCGCGAAGGCCAGGGAGATTCTTTAAGGACGCACAACATGGAAATCGACACTTTGCTTGCCGTAAGCCCGATTGACGGACGCTACTCCGGGAAGTGCGCCGAATTTAGGGAGGTGTTTTCCGAGTTCGGCCTCATCAAGCGCCGCGTTCTCGTCGAATGCGCATGGCTCAAGGCTCTCGCCGCCGAGCCGAAGATTCGCGAGTGCCGCCTTTCTGCCGCGCAGTCAAAGGCGGTCGACAGGCTCGCGGCGGAGTTTTCCGTCGAAGACGCTCGCCGCGTCAAGGAAATCGAGAAGACGACCAACCACGACGTGAAGGCCGTCGAGTATTTCCTCAAGGAAAAGCTCGCCGCTGCGTTCGGCAAGGCTGGCGCAAAGACTCTTGAGTTCATCCACTTCGGCTGCACGAGCGAGGACATCAACAACATGTCCCATGCGCTCATGCTTCGCGACGTCAAGAAGTTTCTTCGCGATGCGATGGACGAGATGACTGCGATCATAGTGAAGATGGCGAAGTCATACGCGAAGGTTCCGATGCTCGCCCATACTCACGGGCAGCCCGCTTCGCCTACGACCGTCGGCAAGGAACTGGCCGTCGTGTCGCAGCGTCTCAAGAGACAGGCAGCCGAGATTGACCGCCTCGTGATGCCCGCTAAGATGAACGGTGCCGTCGGCAATTTCAACGCGCATCTTTCCGCGTATCCTGATGTCGATTGGGAAAAGCTTTCCGGCAAGGTCATAAAATCCCTCGGTCTTCGCCAGAACAGGCTTACGACGCAGATCGAGAGCCATGACGGGATCGCCGAGCTTTTCGACGCGATTGGCCGCTGGAACTCCGTGCTTCTCGACTTCGACCGCGACGTGTGGATGTATGTCTCGATGGGCTACTTCAAGCAGCGCACCATAAAGGGCGAAATCGGCTCTTCGACTATGCCTCACAAGGTGAACCCCATCGACTTCGAAAACTCCGAAGGCAATCTCGGCCTCGCCAACGCCGTTCTTGGCTTCATGGCCCGCAAGCTGGCAATCTCGCGCATGCAGCGCGACCTCACCGATTCCACGACGCTTCGCAACATGGGCGTCGGCTTCGGCTATACGCTCATTGCGATTCGCTCCACCATCAAGGGACTCGGAAAGCTTGAGCTGAACGAGGAACGCCTCGCGGCGGATCTCGACGGCAATTGGGAAGTTCTCGCTGAGCCAATCCAGACCGTAATGCGCAAGGTCGGCATGGATCACCCGTACGAACGTCTGAAGGAGCTTACGCGCGGCCGTCGCGTGAACGCCGAGATCATGCGTGACTTCGTGAAGGCGCTGCCGCTTCCGAAAGCCGACAAGGAAAGACTTCTCAAGATGACGCCTGCGAACTACACGGGAATCGCCGCAAAGCTGGCGACGCTTGCTTAAGTCCAGGAACTGAACCAGCTCGGCCTTTGCGGCGTTTCATGTAGTGTGATGCAAAGACTAGTTCAGATATTCCTTTCCGGCGGGCCGGTCATGTGGCCGATTCTCGCGCTGTCCGTCATAGGCCTTGCAATCCTCGTATGGAAGGCGCTGGAGTTCAAGGCTGGTCGTCGAACGGCGAAGGGGCTTGTCGTCGTTTCCACGATAATAACCGCAGAGCCTTTGCTCGGTATCCTCGGAACGGTGACTGGCATCATGCAGACGTTCGGTGCGCTCAACGCCGCCGAAGGCGCGGTGAATCCAATGGCGGCGACGGCGGGCATAGGAGAGGCTCTTGTCACGACCGCCGCCGGACTTGTCGCGTCGCTTATCCTGCTTTTCCCTTACAACATTCTCGATTCAATGAGAGAGGATTAGTTGTTAGTAGTTAGTGGTTAGTGGGTGGTTGTTAGTGGCTAGAAAACGAATAGGTGCAAGGCTGGAAATCACTCCGCTGATGGACGTGATGTTCCTCGTCCTCGTCTTTTTCATCTACTGCATCTTCGACATGGCCGTCCACAAGGGCCTGAAAGTCGATCTGCCGCGCGCGGGCGGCGTGATGGAGAAGGGCGAGCGAATCGTCGTTACGATAAAGGCGGACGATTCTATGCAGCTGAACGGAATGGACATGTCGCGCTCAGAAATCGTTTCGCGTGTCAGGGAGCTTAACGCGGTGAAGATGAATCTGCCGGTGTTGATATCTGGCGACAGGAAATCGTCGCTAGGCGCGGGGATAGAGCTTCTCGGCGAGCTAAAGTCCGTTGGAGTGGAAAAAGCGAGTTTTCAGGTAAGCGGCGAATGAGAATTATTTACGCGATATTCGTTTCGCTTTTTCTCCATGCGCTGCTAGCCGTTGTAATTGTCGCGTATCTTGAATATGCCCCGGGACCACGTACGCTTGCGACTCTTGATGTTTCAAGCGTAGAGCTGTCGTTTTCGGACATGGAATCTGAAGCGGTGGTGGCTGTTGCATCCGTCCCGGACTCCGTGCAAGTGCCTCCGCCTGTCCCTGAAATCTCCGATGCGCCCCAAGCTCCAGACGTACCAGAAACTCCGGATCGTCCAGATTTTCCAAAACCGCCGCGTCCGCCGGAAGTGCGGGAGCAGTTCGAGACGCCTCCGCGTCCAGATCCTCAGCCTAGACAGGAAGCCGCCGCTGCAGCTGCCGAGCCGGTGCCTGCGTTGCGTCAGGCGAAGGTCGATGCGCCGCCGCGCCCGAGGCGCAGCATCAGGCCCGACTATCCGAAAGGTGCGCGTCAGCGCGGCGAGCAGGGGGATGTCGTGCTGGAGCTTTCGATAAACAAGTCTGGTGGCGTAGATGCAGTTTCGGTCGTTGGGTCTTGCGGATTCCAGGAACTTGACGACGCGGCGGTGGCGGCGGCCATGAAAGCGCGGTTCACTCCTGCCAAATCCGGCGATTCCGCCGTCGCTTCCAAAGCTCGCCTCACATTGACTTTCAAGCTGAAATAGACGTAGCCGAAACGTATATGAAATTATTGTTGTGTTTACTGCACGTGCGGGACGGTGGTTTGTGATATACTGCAAGTGTGTCCCATAGTAGGAAAAATATGCGATGCAATGATAGACAAAATGGAGATGCCATGACGCGAAAAGAATTCCTTGCAGGGGCCGCAGCGTTTGCGGCTGGCGGCGGTGCGTTGGGAACAATGCGCCCTGCCAGGTTGGATGAGATTCGCTGTGTCCTGCTTCACATGGGCATGAACATGTGGGGTGAATGGATTGCGCCGGGCGAGCCAAGGATCGCAGGCAAGCGCTACACGCACGACGAGATCTACTTTTCGGAGGAAATATGGAATCGCACGATCGACCATGCTAAGAAGCGTGGCTTCAACATGGTGGTGATGGATCTCGGCGAATTCCTTGAGTATCCGAGTCATCCGGAACTGGCGGTGAAGGGCAGCTGGAGCGCGGACAGGATGTCCGCCGAGGTGAAGCGGCTGAAGGCGATGGGCATCGAGCCGATTCCGAAAATGAACTTCTCCGCCACGCACCACCAATGGCTCAAGGAGTACAGCCGCATGGTTTCGACAAAACCATACTACCGCGTATGCGCCGACATAATAAAGGACGTGTGCGAGATATTCGGAACGCCGCGCTTCATGCACCTCGGCTTCGACGAGGAAACGCCAAACAACCAGAAGAAACGCGGCATCGTGGTTGCGCGGCAGAATGAACTTTGGTGGCACGATCTTCTTTGGTTTGTCCGAGGCGTCGAGAAGCTTGGTTCGCGAGCGTGGATATTCAGTGACTATGGTTGGCACCATGAAGGGTTTGTCGAGAAGTGTCCGAAGAGCGTATTGCAGTCGAACTGGTACTATAACGAAGATGCCGTAGGCTATGACATAGAAAAGATGACGGACTGGTTCAAGCCCAAGCTCAGGCTCTTCGCCGATCTGGACAAGGCGGGCTTCGACCAGGTGCCGTGCGCGTCGAACTGGATGTCGTCCAAGCTGAAGGCGTCCGGCAAGGCCGACAACTCTGATTGCGCCGGCGAAGTGGTGAAGTTCTGCCGAGCAAATATTGCGCCGGAGCGGCTCAAGGGCTTTATGATGGCGTCTTGGACTGACTGCAAGGGAGAGTCCGCTTTCAAGTTCAACTGTGCCGGCATGGACCAGCTTGCGGAAGCGGAGGGTATGTAAAAGTCTATTTGCCTTCTGTATATGGGCGTACGCATTCTATCGATTGACATACTTCGGGGCTACGACATGTTCTGGCTCATCGGCGGCGCAAGCGTCTTTACGGCGCTTGCCAAGGCGCTGCCGTCGCCGGTGACCGACTTCCTTGCCGTCCAGGTGACGCATGCGCCGTGGGGGAGCTTCCACCACCACGACCTCATCTTCCCGCTCTTCCTCTTCCTCGCCGGTGCGTCCTGGCCTTTCTCGCTCGCGAGCCGCCGCGCTCGCGGCATGTCGAATGGGCGTATCGCGCTGGGAATACTGAAGCGGTTTGCGATTTTGTTCGTACTTGGCGCGACGCTCTTCGGCCTTCTAAACCTCGATTTCGCGCATGTGCGGTTCAATTCCATTCTCGGGCGCATAGGCTTCGGCTGGGCGATTGCCGCGCTTGGCACGCTGTACTTCGGCAAGAAGGGGAACTGGGCGTTTGCCGCGTTCTGCTTCTTTGGCTACTGGGCGGCGCAGCAGTTTCTGCCGCTTATATTCTCGCCGGGGCACGATCCGTGGGGGGATGGCAACTTCCAGAGTGTGTTCGACCAGTGGCTTGGTGGCCGCGTCCCCGACAAGTACGGCGCCGAGGGCTTCTTCCAGGCGTTTGGCTGCGTTTCGTCGGCCTACCTCGGCGTCTTCGCGGGGCAGATTCTCGCGCGCGAGGGGGATTCCGGCAACCGAAAGACTGTCAATCTCTTCCTCTGCGCCGCCGCGGCGCTCGTCGGAGCAGGCATCGCGTATCTGACGGGCTGCCGGTGCATAAAGTCGATCTGGAGCCCGACCTATATTCTGCTGACGGGCGGCATTTCGTTCGCGATGCTGGGTGCGCTCTATTGGATTGTGGATGTGCGCGGCTGGAAGAAGTGGGCATTTTTCTTCAAGGTGATCGGCATGAACGCGATAACCATCTACATTTTGCAGTGGGCGTGGAGCTTTCCGGCGTTTGGGCGGAAGGTGTTCGGCGGTGTCGCGGGGCTTCTGCCAGAAGTGTGGGGGGTATTGCTGTTGGATGTGGGCTTTGTCCTGCTCAGGTGGCTCGTGCTCCTCTTCCTCTACCGTCACAAGATTTTCCTGCGGGTGTAGGAAATATGGGGGTATTGAAACGTCAGCGTTAATTTATGGTATAATACTAAACAATAAAAAAGCACTTATAACACAAAATCAAGGAGGTCTACGTGAAACATTCGAGAATGCAGTTCCTTGTCGCGATTGCCGCAGTTGTGGCCGGCATGCTCGGCCTTCAGGCGAAAACGGTGGCATGGTACCACTTCAACGAAGGCGCGAACGGCGAAAAGGCGACTGGCGGGCAGCCAATCGTGCTGAATGCAGTCGATCCGATAAAGTTGCCCGGCAAGCCGTATGTCGCGACAGGGAAGGCTGCCACAAGCGATACCGGCAACAATCTTCCCGCATATACCAATGACATGCCGTATGGAGTGAGTTGGTATGACCCTGTGACGGGAGCGAGAGGTGGAGACAACCGCAGTCTCTTTCTAAAGACGAACAACCGAAAGGGAAGCTATGGTGCGTCCACGGTTCTCATCGACGACAACGAGGCGCTCCATTGCGAAAGGATCACCGTAGAAATGATGATCAAGTCGTCGCCGGAGGCGGCAGCGCAATATGCAACAGAAACGAGTTCGAATGCGAGTTGGATTCATGCGCTGAGCATGGTTTCTGACGTTGCCAACAACAAACGTGCCTGGGGGATCATGATCAGAGGCGTGGGCGAAATGTTCTGCTACTTTGATAACTACAAGGATTCGTCCAAGAGTATCAATGGCTATAATGGCAACCCGTATTTCTATTCGGCATGGGTCACCAGTGGCATACCCAAGATCACAGATGGCAAGTGGCACCATGTCGCCATGACCTACGATGGCGAGATGGCGAGACTGTATGTCGATTATACTCTGCGGGGCAGTTGTGCCTATGCAGGGCCAATCGCCTACAACGACGACTGCAACGGTATACTCAGCATCGGACCGAATTACGCCAATAGCTATGGCGGATGGGATGGTTTCATAGACGAGGTGCGCATTTCGGACGAGGCGCTTCCGCCGGAGAAGTTCCTGCAAGTTGGCGGAATAGACACCCATGCGTCTGATCCGGACACCGCCATATATCTACCATTTAATTCATTCGGGTTTTCGACTGACAAGTTCTTTGGCACGGTCAACGCCATGATGCTCCATAACAGCGCGTGCTCAACTAATGCAGCCTTAATTGACTTGAGTGTGAGTACGCAAGGCTCGGGAATCTATCCCCGTCTTGACACTGGTGTCTCGGCGGTGCCATCGAATACACTCCATTCCGGAATCTTTGCGGCAAATGCCATTGACAACATCGGATGCTGGACATTCACGAATAACCTTATGGGGTCGTCATATGTCGGAAAAGCAAGGCACATCTTTATTGACGACTTTAGCAAGAATAACGGCAAACATCTAATATCTTCCGGAGACTTTACGGCGGAGTGTTGGATTAAGGTCCCGGAGACGCCCACGACGATACCTCGCATTCTCAGCGAAAACTCAGGCGCAAAGGGTGCGCCTACGCTTGATATTCTGCTGGATTCCTCTTCGCTTTACTGCAAATTGGTTTCGCAGAGCGCCCTTGACGATTACGAGACGAACAAGACAAGCACGGCGGCAACGGTTCAGACGGTAGTGCCGATATCAAACATCGTTGGTGGAGATTGGCATCACATTGCGCTTGTCGTGGACCGCACTCACAGCAATGCAAAGTTTTACGTTGACGGGCGTCTAGAAGGTGAGCATAAAAACTTTGTGCTGGCTTCCATGGTAAGCACAAAGAACGAAGGTCACGCAAAGACCAAGATCGGAGATGGATATGGAGGGAACAACGCTTATGGATTGCAAAATATGTCCATCGACGAGTTCCGCATTACGCGCCGTGCGCTTACACCGCAGGAGTTCCTGATGACGGGTGCGCCGATGGACCAGACGACGTTTGAGCCGACACGCACATGGTTCAGGTTTGAGGGTGATTTGAGTGCAGAGCCCGTCGAAGGCGCGATCCCTGACGGCGTGTCAAATGCCAGTACGGTCAGCATGATATACTCGACTGACGTTCCCGGCGTTCGTGGAGGAAGATTGCTGGACGGCAATGGCAACTTGATTCGTGAATCCAATACAAAATCTATGTGCTTCTCAGGTGCGCATGGCTCTGGAGAGTCATCGGCTGATACATCATCTCAAAGACTGTTCTTCAGCCGCAACCTGCTTCTTGAGCAGGACATGAAGTCGATGACGGTAGAGTTCTTCATGAAGGGCACGAGAGGCGAGGCAAAGGATTGGTCGACGATCCTTCGTATGTACGGCAACGCCACGGGATCCGACAATAGTCCGTTCCGGCGTTTGTGGTCGGTCGGCTACAAGGATACGAACGGTGCACTGTACGTCATCAAGGATCACAATGACCTCGCTCCTAAGTACTTATTCTATCCTGACAATAATGTCAGTCTTGCTGATGGACGTTGGCATCATGTCGCCATCACGTTTGAGCCTGACGGCAACGGTGGAACGCTCTGCAAATTCTATAAGGACTACCAGCAGCTTGGCTCGCCGTTCACTTTCGAAGGCGAGATGGAATGCGGTGACTACGGTACCTCAAGCTTTGCCATCGGTTCGCGGTACAATGGCTACATCGACGAAGTGCGCATCTCCAAGGGCGTGTTGACCGTCGACCAGATGCTTCATGTCGAGAAGAACGGCGCAGTAATCCTCATTCGCTGACATGGTGTTGACGAGGCGAGGCTTTATCGAAGGTACGGCGGCGCTGGCTGCAAGCGGCGCGTTGGAGGCTGCGCGCCCGCCAGCTGGCTTCTCGGAAAAGCTTGCGAACGTCCGCGGCGTTTACCTCCCCTGGGGCCACAACATGTGGGGCGAGTCGCTTCCGGAGGGAGTGAAGGCGATAAAGGGCGGGCGCCTGTGCAACGACCGTTGCAAGTTCGACGAGGCGATGTGGCGGAAGGTCGTCGACCGACTTGTGCTGCGCAAGATGAACTTGGCGGTCATAGACCTCGGGGAGTTCCCGATCTACCCGAGCCATCCCGAGCTGGCCGTGAAGGGGTCTCGCTCGCCCGACTGGATTCGTGGCGAAGTGCGCAGGCTCAGGCAGCTTGGCATCGAGGCGATCCCGAAGCTCAACTTCTCCACGGCGCATGACGCGTGGCTCGGCGAATACGGCCGCATGGTTACGACAAAGCCGTACTACAAGGCCTGCCGCGACATTATCCGCGATGCTGCCGAGATGTTCGACCATCCGCGTTTCCTGCACATCGGATACGACGAAGAGAGGATATCGCACCAGAAGGGGTTCCAGTGTGTCCGCACCGACGAGGTGTGGTGGCACGATTTCCTCTGGTTCGTGAAGACTGTTGAGGACGCGGGCATGCGCCCCTGGATGTGGAGCGACTACGGCTGGAAGCACGACGACTTCGTGGCGAAGTGCCCGAAGAGCGTAGTTCACAACAACTGGTACTACGACGAAGAGCTGGACGGCTTCGACCTCGCGGCCATGAAGCCAAACGCAAGTAGCCGTCCGTACGTAGAGCTTTTCCTGAAACTCGACAAGGCCGGGTTCGACCAAGTGCCGTGTTCCTCGAACTGGTGCTCCCCGACTCGTTGCAAGGCCGGCGTCAAGAACGATGAGTGCATGGCCAACTTGGTTAAGTTCTGCCGCGCGAACCTGTCGCCGTCGCTTCTGAAGGGCTTTCTCATGGCGCCTTGGCCCGGTGACTACGACGAAAAAGACTTCTTGAAAGTCGTTTTCGCTGGCATCGACCAGCTTGACGCCGCGCTGTAGCCATGACACGCGGTGAGAAAAACAGATGAGCACGACTAGGAGAGGGTTTATAGGTTGTGCAGGCGCGGCATTTGCGGCGCTTGCGGGAAGGGGCCTTGCCGCTGCGCAGGGCGCAGGACTGGCGGCGGGGAAGCGTCGGCTGAGAATAGGAATCGTCAGCGACATTCATGTCACGAACGAGGAGTCGACACAGCGCTTCAAGATGGCGCTTGAGTATTTCCGCTCCATCGGCGTCGACGGGGTGTGCATCCCTGGCGACCTCTCGGATGGTGGCGTAAGGCCGCAGCTTGCGCTCGTGGCGGACACGTGGTTCAAGGTGTTTCCGGAGAACGGGGGCGACGGCGGAAAGTACGTCGAGAAGCTTTTCATCTACGGCAACCACGACATCGGCGGACACAAGTACTCTTATCCAGAGGGGAAGACAAAGAGCAAGGAGTGGATGGACGCAAACGCCACCCAGCTCGGGGACCACCGAAAGGTCTTCTGGGAAGAGCTCTTCAAGGAACCATGGGAGCCGATTTGGAAGAAGTCGGTAAACGGTTACACCTTCGTAGGCGGCAGCTGGAGCCGCGGCCCGTTCCACGTGGACGGCGCGCCGCAGTGGCTGAGGAACCATGCCGACGAGCTTCGCGGCGAAAAACCGTTCTTCTACATACAGCATCCGCACCCGAAGGGGACTATCCCCTACGTTTGGAGCGGCGACGACGGAACGATCACCGCGGCGCTCAGGGAGTTCCCCAACGCGGTCGCGCTGACTGGGCATTCCCACGCGGCGATAGTGGACGAGCGCTCGATCTGGCAGGGCGAGTTTACCTGCATCAACGCAGGCTCTCTCCGCTACACGAGCGTCAACGGCGGCCGCGAGAACTCGCGCACCTTTGGCGTCGAGGACCCGAAGACATCGCAAATGAACTTTATCTGGGCGCCGGACGGCGCGCCGACGCTGACGATGGATGTCTACGACGACGCCATTGTCTTTGCACGCTACGACGTGGTCTGCCGCGAGCTGATCGGCGAGGACTGGGTGGTGCCGTGGTCGAACGGCACGGGCCACGACTACTCTTTCACCGACCGCGCAAAGAGGATGCCGGTGCCGCAGTTTGCGCCGGGTGCGAAGGTGAAAGTTGCCGAGCGGCGCGGCAAGAACCGCCGCAAGGAGGACGTCGACCAGGTCGTCGTCGAGTTCCCCAACGTGAGAAAGATGGACGGCAGTCTTGCGCGCGCCTACGATTTCGAGGTGATCTGCGAGGTGCGCGACTTCGACGTCGAGCGTCCACATCTCGTGAAGCGCGTCTTCTCGCCGAAGTTCTACCTGCCGGAGTCGAAGGACACGAAGGTTGTGACGTGCGTGTTCGCGAAGGACGAGTTGCCGAAGCCGTTCAAAGTTAACGACGGGCCGCAACGCGCCACAATTGCCTGGCGGTTTGTCGTTAGGCCGTGCAGCAGCTTCGGCAAGAAGGGCTCGCCCATCTCTACCGACTGGTTTACGGCATGACTGCCCAAATATAATTGCATCTCCATGGGGAGACACCCCCACAACACTATCATTTTCTGTTGCTAACTCGACTGTTCTTGCCACATATCCTGTTGTTCGTCTCCTTCGGCCCGCCGTTGTCCAGTCCTTAGCCATCGTTTTCTTGGAAAGATTTCGGAAAGATTCGGGAAAGATTCGGGAAATGTAAGGTCGTAGATTTTGCAGTTTCTGTTCTGCAAGGAGCGCGCGAAGGACAAGATGGCCGAGATTGTTAGAAAAGCGGCCGAGTTCAGCGGGATAAAGATTGAGGCATTCGCGATGATGGACAACCATTTCCATGTTCTCTGTACAGTGGTGCGTACGGGCGAGAAGGAATCTGCGGACGAGGTCGTTCGCCGCGTCCGAATTCTAAAGGGTGACAAGGCGGCGGACGCCTTTGCGGAGCGGTTATCAGAACTTGCGGGATTAGACGCAACACTTGAGGCGGAGCTTGATCGCTTCCGCTCTCGCATGAACGACATAAGCGGGTTTATGAAGACGGCCAAAGAGCTGTTCGCTATATGGTACAACCGCGAGTTCGGCTACAGCGGGAGCGTGTGGGAGGGCGTGTTCAAATCTACGATGGTGGAGGGGGGCGAGTATCTTGAGCGCTGCCGCAAGTACATCCTCCTGAATCCTGTCCGCGCTGGCGTCGTGAACCAGACGAAGGACTATCGCTGGGCGTGGTCAGCTGCGGAATCTGCGGTCTTGATCTTTACGGGGTGTCTCTCCAGTGTAGGTTATTCAGGGTGTTTCTACAATGGGGACGAGGCATTAGCGAGGCGGATGGTGCAGCTTGGCGAGGGGAAGATATATGGTAGCGAGGCGTTCGTGCGAAGATGGGTTGTTGGGCTTGGGGAACTGTTTGTGGCAAGGCGCGTAGGTGCACACGAGGTGTCCGGCATGGGCTATTCATCTCACGGATGGCGGATTGCGAAGAGGAGAGACCGGCTAGAATTGGCAGAAGAAAGGAGATAAGCGGTGGAAAGCGAAGGAATGAACGACAAAAAGCTAAGCGTCGATGGGGTGTCTCCCCATGGAGGTGTGGAGGTGTGGTAAATTCTGTGTGCATAAAAATTATATTGTTTTTTGTGTAAATGCAAAATGCATTAGTGTGATATAATTACCGTATATGCTTGTATAACGACAGGAGATCTCGATGCTCGATCCTAAATACATACCGTTGTTCTTAGGTGGGTTTATCGTCTGGATGGCGTTCGTCATCGGCGTTGGCTTTTTCGGCAGCCGGGGAAAGCGCGAGGGCGAGAAGTTCCTGACGGGCGGCAGCGACATGAGCCTTTTTCTCATCTTCTGCACTCTTGGCGCGACGATCATCGGAACTGGTTCGTCGATAGGCGCGATAGGCGACGGCTTCAACCACGGTTGGGGCGGCGCGATATTCGGGCTTGGCAGCGCGCTTGGACTGCTCGTCCTGACGACGTTCGTGCCGATACGCGGCAAGAACTTCATAACGATGAGCGAGGAGGCCCAGTACTACTATGGCGGCGACCGTCGAGTCCGTCAGCTGATGGGCTTCATGATGTTCGTCATCGAGATCATCTGGATCGGCAACCACGTGAACGGAGGCTCCAAGTATCTCTCTTACGTATTGGGGATAGACCCCACCTGGTGCAAGCTGATAACGGTATGCGGGTTTGGCGCGTACGTGTTCATCGGCGGATATGTCGCGGTCGTGAAGGCGGACGTCATCCAGTTCTGCGCCATCATAGGTGGCTTTTCTTTCATCGCGATCAAGGCGCTTCCGCTCGCTGGCGGATACGAGGCGATATCCCAGACCTTCGCCGCCGCGGGAAAGCCAGGCGCGATGGGCTTTTACGGACTTGGCAGCTACGGACTTCTTGCGGCGGTCGCGCTCGTCTTCTCGACGGTCATGGGCGTAGTTGGAACGCCTACGTACCGCATGAGGATCTACACGTCTAAAGATGAAAAGGTGGCGCGCCGCGCCTTCCTCGGGCAGAGCGGCCTCATGTTCCTCTGGAGCTTCGTGACCGCGCTCATCGGCATGAGCGCCTACGCGATAATGGTGAAGAACGGGCATACGCTCGAATCCGGAGACTATGCGTTCTCCTACATGGCGACGAACGTGCTTGGCCCTGCGATCGGTCTCATGTTCCTCATCTGCGGAATGTCCGCGACCATGTCCAGCGGCGGGTCGGACGCAATCTCCGGCGTGACGATACTTCTTACGGACGTCATCCCTTCGGTGACAGGGAAGCGAATCGCCGAGAAGAACTACGCCCTTGCGAGCCGCATTGCGCTCGTAATCGCGCTTGCTATGGCGTTTGTCATAACGCTGTTCGTCGGTGATGTCATAGCGTATTTCCAGAAGGTCGTAGGTTCGCTCCTTCCTGGAGTGGGAGTGACGATGCTGCTCGGACGCTTCTGGCGTCGCTCGACATGGCAGGGCGCGTACGCATCCGTCGCGTCGGGCACGCTCTTCGGTCTCGCCGTACTGCTCGTACCGTCGTTTGCGGAATGGGTGAAGCTGTCGTTCGGGGGCCCGGCGATTCCGTCAACGGCAATTGCGCTCGTTGCAGGCGTCGCGACATCCCTGGTTACGCCGCGTTCGCAGGCCACGGATGAAGAGAGGCTTGCTGCCGTCATGGAGGCCCGCGCTGGCAAGAGGAAATGACGAAGTCGCGCAGAAAGCCTGATGTGGACGTGGAGCCGATTTTCTACGAAGACGGCGCGGATTGGCGCATTGTCGATTTAAGGCCGCACGGGGTTGACTGCATTCCGCTTTTCGCATTCGGCAATTTTGGTGCAGTGCGTCCAGGCGTGCGCGAGCACATACATCCAGGGCACATCGAGGTTTGCCTGTGCATCAGGGGCAATTTGCGCTACGCGGCGGACGGCATGGAGTATCCGGTCCTGCCAGGGCACGTGTTCATTTCGCGTCCTGACGAGCCGCACCGCCGCTGCGACAATCCGAAGGGCATGATGCTCTACAGGCTTCTCTTCTCCATTCCGCGCAAGGGCGGGCGAATCCTCGGACTTTCCACGAAAGAGAGCGATTACATCGTTCGCACTCTTCAGAACGCCACAACCCGCCTCTTCCATGCGACGGCCAGGTTGAGGTCGGCGTTTGTGCGACTCTTTGCCCTTTTCGATTCGCCGAGCGGCGACAAGATGCTGCATAGGCTTGAGATGCGCAATGCGGCCACGGAACTGATGCTTGCGCTGGTCGAAGCGCCGTTTGCGCCGCATTCGGCGAAGGGGCGGCCGACGTCGAAGGTAAAGGAGATAGTCGAACGTATCACGGCGCATCCGGAAAACGACTATCCAGTCGAGCGGCTGGCGAGGGAGGCGTCGTTGTCTCAGTTCGCCTTTACGGAGGCGTTCAAGCGCGCAACCGGGTTTACTCCACACGCCTATCTCATGGATCGCCGCGTGCGCCGTGCGGCGGCCGATCTGAAGCAAGGCCACATTTCGATTTCGGGCGTCGCCGGCAAGTGGCGCTTCTCTTCGCCGCAGCACATGTCCGCCGCCTTCAGGCGAATTCTTGGTGCCTCGCCAAGAGAGATTTCCGGAAAATTCAATGTCCTAAGAGCAAAAGGAAAAATAGAAAAATGAAAATCACCGAAGTAAACGTATATTTCGTTCGCCCTCGCTGGGGCTTTGTCGAAATCGTCGCCGACAATGGAATGTCGGGCTGGGGAGAGGCTGTGCTGGAAGGGCACGCGAAGGCTGTGCTCGCCTGCGTTGAGGAATACCGCGACTATCTCGTTGGCAAGGATCCTTCGCGCATCGAGGATATCTGGAGCACGATCTACCGTGCCGGATTCTATCGCGGCGGCGGCGTGATGACGAGCGCTCTTTCTGGCATCGACCAGGCTCTTTGGGATCTGAAGGGCAAGGCATTCAACGCGCCGTGCTACGAGCTGATGGGCGGAAGGTGCCGCGACAAGATGAACGTCTATTCGTGGATCGGCGGGGATCGTCCGGGCGACACTGGCCGCGCGGCGAAGGAGAAGATGGAGGCCGGCTTCTCGGCCGTAAAGATGAACGCGACCGAGGAACTGCAGATGATCGACACGTACGACAAGGTGGACGCCGTCCTCTCTCGCGTGCAGGAGATTCGCGACGCCTGCGGAAAATATTTCGGAATCGCAATCGACTTCCACGGACGTGTCCACAAGCCGATGGCGAAAGTGCTCGCGAAGAAGCTCGAGCAGTTTGACCCGATGTTCATCGAGGAGCCTGTCCTCTGCGAGCAGATGGAGGACTTCAAGGATATCGCCGCCGCGTGCAACGTTCCGATCGCGACAGGCGAGAGGCTCTACACGAAATACGACTTCAAGCGGCTTCTCAATGCCGGCGGCGTCGATATCATCCAGCCGGATCTCTCTCACGCGGGCGGTCTTACCGAGGTGAAGAAGATCGCCGCGATGGCCGAGGCGTACGATGTCGCTCTGGCTCCGCACTGTCCGCTCGGGCCGATCGCGCTCGCCGCCTGCCTGCAAGTTGACGCGACAAGCTACAACGCAGTCATCCAGGAGCAGTCAATCGGCATTCACTACAACGTCGGCAAGACGGTTCTGGATTACGTCACAAACAAGGACGACTTCAAGTTTGTCGGCGGTTGTGTAGATCTGCCGCGTCTGCCGGGTCTTGGCGTCGAAGTCAACAAGGAGCTTGTACTGGAGGAGAACAAGACCCCGCACAACTGGAAGAATCCAGTGTGGCGCCATGCCGACGGTTCCGTGGCGGAATGGTAGCCGTCGCGACGACAAGCGACAGTGGCAGCGCCCGCTGTCGCTGGAATTATGCTATAATTCGTCCTGTTAAGTCCAAGTAGGAGGCGCAAGATGACAGGAGTAGTTCTGGCGGCAGTTGTCGCTATCGAGACGGCCATTACGAACGGCGCGGCGTTTCTCGTGAAGTGCCAGGCCGAAGACGGGCACTGGAGCGATCCGCAGATGCCGGCTCTTACGGCCCTGCCGCTCTGGGCGCTGAGCGGCGCGTGTGGGGGCGTAAAGGCAGCCCGCTCCATCGTGTCGGAGCAGGCCTTGCGAAAGGCGGCTGGCTATGTGCTTGCGACGCAGCGTCCCGACGGCGGCTTCTACGTCCCGAAGCCGGGGCGCGGCGGATCTGGGCTTGGCAACTACAATACGGCCGTCTGCCTTTCTGCTCTTTTCGATTCAGGGCTTGCGCCAGCTGCCGCGCTTCTCAAGGCGCGAGAATACATCGCCTCGTCTCAGCTCACGGGGGACGACACGATGGCGGGCGGATTCGGCTACGACAAGATTTCGCGTCGTCGATACGCCGATCTTTCGAACACGTCGTACGCCTTGAGCGCAATGGCGAAAACTGCTTCGCTGGAGGAACTGCGCACGGGCGGCAAGCGCGTCGACATCGACTGGGACAAGGCGCTCTCCTTTGTGGAAAACCTGATGGAAAAGGAAGGCCCGGAGGCGGGCGGCGCCGCGTACAACGAGCGGACGCCGCAAGCGGGTACGGCGACGAATGCACAGGGCAAGGTGCATCTTCGCGCATACGGATCGATGACGTACGCTGCGGTGCTTTCCATGTGTTCGGCGAAACTCGACCGTGGCGATCCGAGAGTGAGGCAGTCGCTCGAATATCTCTCGAAGAACTGGACGGTCGACGAAAACCCGGGCATGGGAAGGCAGGGACTATATTACTTCTATGACATCATGGCCCGTGCGCTTTCCGCCGCGCAGGTCGACGTTGTCGGCGGACACGAGTGGCGGAAGGAACTTGGCGCGAAGATCGTTTCTCTCCAGAAGCCGGACGGCTCGTGGTCCAACGACAACAACCGCTTTTGGGAGGCAGATCCCGTCCTTTGCACGTCATTTGCCATGATTGTCCTCGCTCTCTGCCTCTGAATAGGCATGCTTGCTCGCATTCCAGTTCGACTTTTTGCGGTGTGCTTGGCATCGTCACTTTCGCTGCTTGCGATTGCCGAAGGACAGGATGACGAGAACGACATGCAGAGCCACGAAGACGAGACGTCGGATCCGACGCTTTCGCTTGCGACGCCAGAAGAGCGTGTAAGGGCGATTAGGGAACTTAAGCGGGTTGAGCGCCGTTCCAAGAAGTTCGGCATATTTCTCAATCGTGGCAGAATGGAGAAGATCAAGGGGGATCGGCTGGCCAAGACACTATTGTCGTACGACAGGTTCATAAGCATTCTTGAGGAACTTCCCGAGAACTTCGTGAAGGCATGCCGGATAGGCTCGGTGTGGTTTTCTGACGAGATAGTGGATTTCAACGGCAACCATGCCGGAGGTGTGGCGTCGGGCGCTGGGATAGAATTGCCGTTCGACTTTGCGAAAGACACGGTCTATCACGAAATGTTCCACAAGTTCGAGGTGAACATCTCCGACGGCGATGCAAGGAAATGGGAAAAGTGCAATCCTGACGAGTTCATATACACCGGCAGCAAATGGGCAACCTTCGCAAACAACTCAAAGCAGTCCAAGAAGGATCTGGAGCGATATCGAAAGCGGCTTGCGGCAGGCAAGGAAAAAACGGCGGCCGAGCTATTGGAAGAGCGGAAAAGCAAAAAGGACAAGGCGCGCGAAGCCGCGAACAAGACGAACGAGGTCGTGCAGGCGGCGTTCATGGGAGAGTATGCGCAGACAACCCCGCATGAAGACCGCGCCTGCACTTTTGCCGCGATGATGAGCATGGGAGAGGCCTTTCTCGACTACGCCCGGCGCAGCGAGTACATGAAGAAGAAGATGGAGTGGATGGTGTGGAAGACAGGCACCAGCAAGTTTCTGGGCAAGAACTTCTGGGTGGAGCGTTCCGACGTCAAGCAGGACCTGTCCGTGTACGACTACGACCGAAACATCCTTGACTGGCCGAAGGCAAGGCCAGAGGACGCAGGCTACGATTCGGCGAGGTTGGCGCTCATACCGAGGGCCATATCGCGGTATGGACTCGGCACCTTGGCCATGATGGTTGTCGTCGGCGGAAAGGTCATATTCGAATACGGCGACACAAGCGCGGTGTCGGACATTTCATCGTGCTGGCCGAGCATGCTCTCCGCCCTTTACGGAAAGTACGTGCACATGCGGAGGATCAATCTCGACGAGACGCTTGCCGAAATCGGGATATCAGACGTAGGAGGTCTGGAACGACGTGAGCAGCAGGCGACGGTCCGCGATGTCGTATCGTCGCGTTCGTGCTGCTTCCATCCAGCGTCCAACGATCCACCGCGGAATGAACCAGAACCGAGAGGCAGGCTTTTTCCTGGACATGAGTTTGCGTACAACAACTGGGATTTCAACGTGGCGGCCACCATCTTCGAGAGAAAGACGGGACGGCTGCTCGCCGATGCGTTCGATACGGACATTGCGCAGGCGCTCAAGTTCCAGGACTGGTCCCGCTCGCAGTTTCGCATGACGGGCAACATGGATGTGTCTGAGCATCTCGCGTGCTCGATATCGCTCTCCGCTCGCGACATGGCGCGCATCGGGGAGATGATGTTGCGCAAGGGACAGTGGAAGGGACTCCAGATTGTGCCGGAATCGTGGGTCGCGGAGTCCACGCGGCAGGTCTCCAGATTCGCGCAGGGAGGAGGCTATGGGTACATGTGGTGGGTGGAGAAGGAGGATCAGAAGCCTCCGGTGTACAAGGGGGCCTTTTCCGCTCGTGGGATGAACTCGCAGCGCATCACAGTGATTCCCGAACTTGACATGGTCATCGTACACCATGTAGCGGATGCCAGTCGCAGGATGAAGAGCACCGACTATCGCAAGCTGGCCTATCTCGTCGTGACGTCGAAACTGTAAATTGCCACTGAACCGTTACGATGGCGGCGACGTTATACATAGATGTTATGAATACGAGAATTGCATCTACATGCGTTGTGGCGGGAATTGCCGCGGTCATGGTCGCTAGGGGCGCGGCGACGAATGAAGTGACCGACCTGGGCATCGTTACAGTTGAAGCGAGTGCGCTTTCCAAGTACAGGCCGGAAAACGTCGAGAGCGGGACATTCACGGGCGAATCGCCTGAGAAGCTGCCGCTCGTCGTCGATACGCTGACCGAAGACTTCATCCGCGAGAAGAATCCGACGGACATGAACGACCTTCTTCGCTGGGTGCCGGGGATCGAGACGGGCGGTACGTCTCTTCTTGTCCGCCAGCCGGGTCTCTTTTCCGTGCGCGGCATGGGCGGCACGGAACCTGCGTTTGACGGCGTCATTCCCGTCGGGCGCGGATCCGGGCTTTTCATGGATCCGTTCATGATGGAACGCGTAGAGGTGGCGAAAGGCCCGATCGCGTCTCTTGTCGGCGGCGCGGGCGCGCAGCAGAACAACAACGGGGCGGGCGGTGCGATAAACATGTATCTGAAGAGCGCACATCTTCGCGGCAGCGAGGTGAACTTTCAGGAAAACACTTCCGTCGGGCGCAACACGTGGCGGCAGCGCGGCATGATAGACGCGAACGAGGTGATCGCAGAAGATGCGTTCGCCATCCGCCTGCCTGCGTCGTTCGACATCTACTCTCCGCCATACATCTCGTCAGGTTCGCAGGATGGCGCGAGACCTCGCGAGCAATACACGCTCGCTCCGTCGTTCATTGCAAAGCCGGCGGACGGCGTGACGTTTGGCTTGAAGACCATGTTCGTGTCGTCCGACTCGCCGAGCTACATTGGCGTTCCTGTCTGGCGTGGTGCGCCTGGCGCAGGGTATGGATGGTATGAGTCGTCCGCCCGCAAGGACGACCGCTCGACCTACAAGGGCCTCATGGTGCATCCGTGGGTTGACTGGCAGGTGACTGACGACTGGCTGCTGAAGTTCGGCGGGTCGTTCATGTATTCGCACATGGAGCAGACGACGCGCGAGCCGTACACCAACTACACAGTCGATGCAAACGGCAACCCGACAGGTGCGTTCCTCAGCTACTGCAACACAGGCTGGTGGCCGGGTGGCGAGAAGTACATGACGTCCAACTTCTCCGATAGCCGCATGTTCCAGCGCAGCGCCAACGTCTATGCGCGTTCGGTGTATTCGCCGTCCGAGCTGCCTTGGGGGTTGAAGAACACGTTCGTCGTCCAGCCCGACTTCTACTGGCGAGATGGTTCCAGCTCATTTGGCGTTCCGACGTCGCGCTATGGCGTTACGGTGCAGGATTCCATCGGCTGGGGATGGGTCACTTTGCTTGCCGGCATCCGATACGACTATTTCATTGAGGACGAGAACACGCAAGTCTCTCAAAACACGCGCACCGGCGCGATCACTGCGACACATTACGGCGAGGCTCGCGAATTTGCATTCTCACCGCGCGGCGGCCTTACGATACAGCCGCTGGACTGGCTTGTCTTCTTCGGCAATGTCTCCCAGACGCAGACCCCGACGCTCGGATATCGCGATTCGAACGGTTCGCGTCCGACGGATCCGTGGACTGCAACGCAGTGGGAAGGGGGCTTCAGGGTGCGTCCGCTCGAGAAACTCTGGTTTAGTGCCTCGTATTTCAACATCGAGCAGGAGAACACGCCTGTCGCTGAAACCGTTGGCAATCAGACATTCTACTACTTCGACGGGCACAACCGCTCAAAGGGCGTAGAGCTTTCGCTTAACGGCGACATCACTAGGGATTGGACGATCATGGCGATGTACTCCTACACGCTTTACGAAGACTGCACGAAGAGCGGTACGGCCGGCGAATTCGAGCGCTTCCCGCGCCATGCGGCGACGATCAACACGTCGTATCGCCTCCACGGATTTGATCTTGTAGAAGACGTCGTCATCGGCGCAGGCTATCGCTTCCGCTCTAAGAGCTATGCCACA
>Ga0310696_10002143_pt1 | contig 26744 bp, 24 predicted proteins | sample AusTroGonzalo_MG_4_FD_203885 | JGI IMG/M metagenome (GOLD analysis project Ga0310696, IMG submission 203885) | Bovine rumen microbial communities from tropical cattle in Woodstock, Queensland, Australia - Gonzalo_02 (v2) (version 2) | ecosystem: Host-associated > Mammals > Digestive system >...
CGGGCATGGTCCTCAATCGGTCCAACAACTCGCACACCAACTTACCATAATGGCGCAGTCTGATATCACCCTGCGGCAACGGCATTGGTGCAGGTTTATTGTGGAACTTCTCAGCGCCACTCACATCAAAGGGCCAGTCAATATCCAGCTGTTTATTGCTCATCAGGAACAGATGATCCCAAAGGGTCTGCTCGTAGTCGGAATTCTCGCGTATCTGGGGCACCTTCGTCTCCATCAGTCTCACGATGCTCTTAGCACAGCGCAGACGTTCTTCCTTTGTGGGCAGAGCCACGGCCACGTCGACCATCTTCTGAATCTCGCGACCGTATTCAGGCATCAGCAGCTTCTCGCGCTTTGTGTTATAGTCCAATCCTTTGATCTCCATATTTCAAATCATTTTCTTCGGCATTTTAGCCACATAATCCTTCAAGTAGAAAGGCTCGAAATAGGCCACATCCTCTGTCTGTCCGTTCAGCAGACGACGCTCGGCCAGAGGTTGCATCCACTTAGCCAACGGCTCGATACCTTCTATCAAATGAGCATTGGGATGGTTGATAGCCTCCATACATTTGGCAGCACCATTACCCAGGAAATAAACAGGACGCTCATCCAGCCACTGCTTGTACGTCTCACCATCCACCACATCGGCACCCACTGGGCGCACCGGTTTCAAGGCGCGGTCATAGATACCAGCATAAACCTCCATGCGACGGGCATCAATCATAGGACATAACAAGGCATCCTCCTCTACCGCCTCACGCAGCAAAACGGGAACACACATCAGCTCCAGCGTAGGCACGGCAATAAGTTTCAGATTGCGACCATAACAGATACCCTTGGCCATAGAAACGCCAATGCGCAACCCGGTATACGAGCCTGGTCCACAGCTCACAGCCACAGCATCAAACGGTATGGCGTGGTTGTCGGTAAACGAGAGTGCCTCATCTACCATCGACCCCAATCGCTCAGCATGGTTCGGGCCGCTGTGGTCTTCCTGCTGAAAGATAACCTGAGAGTCCTCCGAGACAGCCACTGAGCATACCTGAGTGCTGGTCTCAATATGTAGGATACATGACATGTTCTTATTCTACTATCATAAATATGAGATGCAAAGGTACGCATTTTTCCGCAAACATCATCTGCATTTTAGAAAAATTATCATTTTGTCTGCGTTATCTCCACTTTTTTGTGTATCTTTGCACCCCAGAAGGAAAAAACAAAGAAAGCAAATGATACAATCAATGACAGGCTACGGCAAGGTGGTCGTAGTGTTTAAAGACAAGAAAATCAGTGCAGAAGTCAAGTCGCTTAACTCCAAGCAGCTCGACCTGCAGACACGCATCGCGCCTCTTTATCGCGAGAAAGAGATGGAAATCCGACAAATGGTAGCAGCTGCCCTCGAGCGCGGCAAGGTTGACTTCAGCCTCTGGATAGAGAAAGACCAAGGCGTTGATGCCACTCCCGTCAATGCCGCCTTGGTAGAAAACTACTACCATCAACTCAAGGATATTGCCCACAAAGTGGGCATCGCGGAGCCACAAGACTGGCTCTACACCCTCACCCGCATGCCAGATGTGCTTACCAAAACCGATCAGGAGGTGCTCTCAGATGAGGAGTGGGCAGCAGCCCGTCAGGCCGTAGAAGGTGCCATCAAGGCTTTGGTAGACTTCCGTATTCAGGAAGGTGCCGCCCTTGAGAAGAAATTCGCTGAGAAGATTGACAACATTGAACGCCTCATGGCTGAGATTGAGCCCTACGAGAAGAGCCGCGTGGAAAAGATCCGCCAGCGTATCGTCGATGGTCTCCAGCAGATTCCTGGTGTGGAGTACGACAAGAATCGCTTGGAGCAGGAGCTCATCTACTATATCGAGAAACTCGACATCAGCGAGGAAAAGCAGCGACTGGCTAACCACCTCAAATACTTCCGTGAGACCATGCGCGACGGCCACGGACAGGGTAAGAAACTGGGCTTCATCGCTCAGGAGATGGGACGCGAAATCAACACCACAGGTTCCAAGTCCAACCAAGCCGAGATGCAGAACATCGTCGTTCAGATGAAAGACGAGTTGGAGCAAATCAAAGAGCAAGTGCTCAACGCATTATAAAGAAACAAGCAAAAAAGGAAACGGACGCCATCACGCGTCCGTTTTTTCTTTAATACTCATCCTCGTTGAAGAGAAAATCTTCCTTAGTGGGGTAGTCAGGCCAGATATCCTCGATACTCTCGTAGATATCACCCTCGTCTTCTATCTCCTGCAGGTTCTCGAGCACCTCGAGAGGGGCGCCAGAACGAATTGCATAGTCAATAAGCTCCTCCTTGGTGGCTGGCCAGGGAGCATCTTCCAGTTTTGAAGCCAATTCTAGTGTCCAATACATATTAGTTGTTGTTTAATGTTAGTCATTTCTTGAAATTGGGCACAAAAGTAGTATTTTTTTTTCTATCTACAAGGTTTTTGCCAGAGAATTTCTTGCTGTGCAGCGTTAAAATTTATTTTTTTTGCTAAAATAAAGAGATAATCGCTCAATCGGTTGACATATTGAATGATTTCATGGCCCACAATATCGGTCTCGGCAAGGGCAGCGATACGACGCTCGGCACGACGGCAGACGGTGCGACACACATGACTCTGGGCAGCGGCGATGGTGCCACCAGGCAATACGAAACCTTGCGCCTCGGGCAGCAGACTGAGAATTTGGTCAATACGTTGTTCGAGGACTTCTGTCTCGCCCTCAGGCAACTGTCCAGAGGGTGGCAGAGGAGTCTGACTCAAGTCGGTGGCCAGATGGGAGCCAACAATAAAAAGGTTGCTCTGTATGCGAAGCAACAGCTGGCGCTCTTCGTCATCGGCTGGGAGATAAGCCAGGAGAAGTCCCAGATGTGAGGTAAGTTCGTCAATAGTACCATAAGCTTCGATTCGTACACTACCTTTATTGATTCGCACACCACCCACGAGGCTGGTTCTGCCTTTATCGCCAGTGCGAGTATAAATCTTTGTCATTTTCATAAGGCTTTGAGATTTGAGGTTTAAATATTTAAAAGTTTATCTTGTAATTATGTTTCTCTCGTTTGGGGTCGAAGGTAACGATGCCACAGTAGAAAAGGTCGAAGGTGACGCTGACACGCGGGTCGTGCTCAATACAGTGCCAATAGTCTGGATGGCGGTAGATATCCTGAAAGACGACCAAGGACTGCTCATTACACTCCTGGAACAGGCGATGGTAATCAGTCTTGATGGGCACAAAGGCCATATCGACATCGGTAGCCTCATCAACCACCACAGCCTGACGACATCCTGCCTCGAGGTAGTCGCGATAACCCAGCCAGTCAACGATGGTGGCGGGCTGTCGGTCGTTGACAAGCCGGAAATAGAGTCGTCCCAGCTTGCGACGCATCCTGTCATCATCCTGTCCCAGCTCCTGATAGGCATAGTAAGGCCACGACTCGTTGATGACATACCGCTCGAAGCGGTAGTCTGTAGGCGACTGGATGCCGAAGCCTCGGCAGTGACCAATACGACTGAACCAAACACATGCTTGCAATAGCCTGTTCATCGTCAACAATTGGAATTTCAGCGCAAAGATAGAAAAAAAACTGAAAACTCAAATCTGAAATCTCCTTTTTTTTGTATCTTTGCAGCAAAAATATACAAATGAACATAGAAAAGATCAAAGTCATTGCTTTTGATGCCGACGATACGCTGTGGGACTGTCAGGGACATTTCGAGGAGGTTGAGAACCATCTATACAGCCTGATTGCCCCCTATTGTGAGAATCCGAAACAGGAACTATTCAAGACCGAGTCGGGCAATATGGCCGACTTAGGATATGGCTGCAAAGCCTTTACCATCAGCATCTTAGAAACTGCCATGCGTGTGGCTGGCAACGACCTCACAGCAACAAAATTAGAGCAGTTGCTTAGCCATTGCAAGCAACTGCTCCATCTGCCGGCCACCCCTCTTGCTGGCGTGGATCAGACATTGAGGATGATGCGCAGCAGGTTGTGTGAAGAAGCCACGCCTGAAACGAGGGTTAAATTTGTATGTTTCACCAAAGGCGAACTGCAAGACCAGGAAAATAAATTGAAAAGGTCAGGCCTGCTGCAGTATTTTGACGATGTAGAGATTACCTCTGACAAGACACAACGTGAGTTTCTGGCCCTGTGCGAACATCATCGCATACACCCCTCGGAACTTTTAATGGTAGGTAACTCACTGAAGAGTGATATTGCTCCTGCCCTTGCCGTCGGCGCCTGGGCTGTGCATATCCCGTTTCACGTGACATGGCAGCTGGAGCATTTCGACGATATTGAGCATATCCGTCTTATCAAGATCAAACAATTCAGCGAGTTACCCAACTGTTTAGGTTTAGGGCTGTAAGGTCACACCAAAGACCAGATAAGCATACTGTGTGTACGGATTGGCAGCAATCTGGCCGAAGACGGGCAGGCTGAACGAATCCGTCACCTTGATGTCTTTGGTAGCCTTCACCGAGAGATTAGTCACAGCGAAGCCCGAAGTCCACGTATTATAAGAGGTGGTGGCAAAGGGGACGGCACCCGCCGTAGCAGTCCAATCAACTGCAGCAAACTTAAATGGGACAATTATCTCTGCATAACTGCTATAGGCGCGCTTGCCGTCCTTATTAGTGCCGTCGTTGCCTGCGAAATTCGTGAACCACTGTACGCTGGCCAGTCCAAAGTCGTAACCAATATTAGCTTCGAAGATATGGTTGGTGCCATGAGCATCGTACTTGAAGTAACGTCCGTCAGGGTCAGCGCCACCTTTGTTAAACCAATAGTCGGTGATACCGATGTTCAAGCCGCCAATGGTATAGGCTGCGGTCAGGTCAAACTCCTTGGTGTCGTTGATATCGGCCAGTCCTACACTACCCCACGCCGTCAGGCTGAAGCCTTTGTAGGCGATGCCGAGTGTGGGCTGCAACGATACATTTCCCAAATCCTGGCCACGCCAGATATATTGATTCACTACGTCAGCACTGACTGTTGTTTCAAACTCATCCTGTGCAACGGCAGTTGCGCTGGCAACCATCATCATTGCTAAAACAAACATCTTTTTCATAATCATTTCCTTTTACTTAAATACCTTTATATTCTTTAGTTATAGCACATATTAGTTGTAGCACATTTCACCATGTTCGTAAACATCGAGACCTTCCTCTTCGATACGTTTGTCAACACGCAGACCATGCAACTTCTTGATGCCGAAGAACAGAGCGAAACCACAGGCAGCAGCCCAAAGGTCGATAATCAGCACACCAAAGCACTCAGCGCCGAAGAAACCCCAACCGTGACCGTAGAAAGCACCATTGTCAACAGCCAGCAGACCAGTCATAATAGTACCGAGAATACCACAGACACCATGCACAGAGCTTGCACCCACTGGGTCGTCGATGTGCAGTTTGTGATCAATGAACTCGATAGCGAAGACCAGAACAATACCACAAGCCAGACCGATGATGATAGCACCAAGAGGAGATACAAGGTCGCAACCAGCGGTGATACCTACAAGACCAGCCAGCACGCCGTTCAGGGTCAGTGAGAGTGAGGGTTTTCCATACTTGAACCAAGTAAGGAACATGGTAGCCATACCACCAGCTGCAGCAGCGAGGTTGGTGGTCAGGAACACATGAGAGATAGCTATGCGGTTCACCTCACCAGAGGCAGCCAACTGAGAACCGGGGTTGAAGCCGAACCATCCCAACCAGAGGATGAACACGCCCAGGGCTGCAACCAGCAGGTTGTGACCAGGAATAGCGTTGCTCTTCTTATCCTTATTATATTTACCAATACGGGGACCCAGTGCCAGAGCACCAATCAGGGCCAGCACGCCACCCACAGAGTGTACGATGGCAGAACCAGCGAAGTCATGGAACACATCGCCAAAGGTGGTCATCATAAAGCCGTCCACAGCATCGTTGCACAGCCAGCCGCCACCCCAGGTCCAGTGACCCTCGATGGGATAGATGAACAGTGAGATCACTGCACTATAGATAAGGTACATCGAGAACTTGGTACGTTCAGCCATAGCACCGCTGACGATAGTAGCAGAGGTGGCGCAGAATACGGTCTCGAAAATCAGGAAGCCCTCAACGGGCAGTTCGCTGTCGTAAAAACTCAGGTCGCCCCAGTTGGGCATGCCGATAAAACCTCCCAGCGTGTCGGCACCGAACATGAAACCGAAGCCGAGGAAGAAGAACAGAAGTGAGCCGAACATAAAGTCGACAAAGTTCTTCATGAGGATGTTAGCGGTGTTCTTACCGCGTGTAAAACCTGCCTCACACAGGGCGAAGCCTGGCTGCATCCAGAAAACCAACATGGCTGCCAATAGCATCCATACGGTATCGAGTGATAATCCAATTTCGTTCATACTGATTTTGTGTTTGTGTTGTTATCCATTTACTTTTTATCTCTCAATACGGTGTCACCTTTCTCGCCTGTACGTATGGAATAAGTCTCCAGCACGTCGCTGACGAAGATACGACCATCTCCTATCTCGCCTGTATGGGCTACCTCGAGAATCACTTTCACTGTGGGCTCGAGGAACACGTCGCGACACACAATGGTGATGGCCACACGCTCGATGACATCGGTAGAGTACTGTACGCCACGATAGATTCGCTCCTGACGGCTCTGTCCAATGCCGTGCACGTCGTGGTACTCAAACCAGTTGATGTCGGATGAAAGCAGTGCTGCCTTCACCTCCTCGAACTTGGTCTTTCGGATAATTGCTTCAATCTTTTTCATACCTTTTTACCTTTAATTAATACTATTGTCACTGTGACTCTTCTGAATTCGAGGGCAAAGTTACGACATTTCCCCGACACCAAAAGCATGATTATCCATCTTTCATTCAACAATTTTCGCCAATATTACAAACTGTAAAGAAACAACACCATTTTGCTTACAGATTGTTACTTTTGACAAAAATGTAGATAAAAAGGTCGGAAAATGTGTCATTATGGCGACATTTTGATATATCTTTGCGCCCGATTTTGAACTTTTGGAAAGATTAAAGAAGGATAATATGACGAAAAGTTTTCAGATGAAAGAACAGAAAGGTCTCTACCAGAGCGACTACGAGCACGATGCTTGTGGCGTTGGAATGATAGTAAACATCCACGGAGGCAAAAGCCATGATCTGGTGGACAATGCACTGAAAGTGCTGGAGAACATGGAACACCGCGGCGCGGAGACGCGCGACAAGACGGGTGACGGTGCGGGCATCATGATTCAGATACCCCACGAGTTTATTCTGCTGCAGGGTATCCCTGTGCCCGAGAAGGGTAAGTATGGAACCGGACTGGTATTCCTGCCCAAGGACGAGAAGGCGCAGCAGAAGATTCTGAGCGTGATGATTGAGGAGATTGAGCGCGAGGGTTTGCAACTGATGCATCTGAGGGCTGTGCCTACTAATCCTGAGGTGCTTGGTGCCGCTGCCCGCGAGGTGGAGCCCGACATCAAGCAGATATTTGTAACAGGCATCGCCGACGAGCAGGTGCCTGTGTTTGAGCGTATATTATATAAGGTACGTAAAAGGATTGAGAACCGCGTGGACAACGAGGACTTCTATATCTGCTCGCTGTCGAACAAGAATATCATCTACAAGGGCATGCTGACCAGCGGACAGCTGCGTCGCTACTTCCCTGATTTGTCGAATGATTACTTTACAAGTGGACTGGCGCTGGTACACTCGCGCTTCTCTACCAACACCTTCCCCAAGTGGAAGCTGGCTCAGCCCTTCCGCCTGCTGGCGCATAACGGCGAGATTAACACCATTCGTGGTAACCGCGGCTGGATGAAGGCTCGCGAGAGTGTGCTGAACAGCGAGGCACTGGGCGATATCAAGGACCTGCGCCCTATTGTGCAGGAGGGCATGAGCGACTCGGCCAGTCTCGACAACGTGTTTGAGTTCCTGATGCTGAGTGGACTCTCGTTGCCGCAGGCGATGGCTATCCTGGTGCCTGAGAGCTTTAACGACAAGAACCCTATCAGCGAGGACCTGAAGGCCTTCTACGAGTACCACTCTATCCTGATGGAGCCGTGGGATGGCCCTGCTGCCCTGCTGTTCAGCGATGGTCGCTATGCCGGCGGAATGCTGGATAGAAACGGACTGCGCCCCAGCCGCTACACGATTACCAAGGGTGGTATGATGGTGGTAGCCTCGGAGGTTGGCGTGATGGACTTTGAGCCGGGCGACGTAGTAAGCAAGGGCCGCCTGCAGCCTGGTAAGATTCTGCTGATTGACACCCAGGAGGGCAAGATATACTACGACGGCGAGATTAAGGAGCAGCTGGCCAAGGCACATCCTTATCGCGAGTGGCTGAACGAGAACCGCGTGCAGCTGGAGAAACTGAAGAGCGGTCGTAAGGTTGACAACTCGGTGAGCGATTACGAGCAGAAATTGATTACCTTCGGCTTCGGTCAGGAGGATATCGACAAGACCATCGTCCCCATGGCCATTGCCGGACAGGAGCCTGTGGCTGCTATGGGTAACGACACGCCGCTGGCAGTCATCAGCGACCGCCCGCAGGTGCTGTTCAACTACTTCCGCCAGCAGTTTGCGCAGGTGACGAACCCTGCCATCGACCCTATCCGCGAGGAGCTGGTGATGAGTCTGACGGAGTACATCGGCGCCGTGGGCACCAACATTCTTACACCTGACGCATCGAACTGTAAGATGGTGCGCCTGCCTCAGCCTGTGCTGACCAACACACAACTCGATATACTTTGTAACATCCGGTATAAGGGCTTTAAGACCCAGAAACTCCACATCCTCTTCGAAATAGAGAAAGGCGAGGAAGGACTGCGCAAGGCCCTCGACGACCTCTGTCATCAGGCCGAGGCCAGCGTGGACGAGGGTGTGAACTACATCATCCTCTCCGACCGCGACATTGACGAAAAGCATGCAGCCATCCCATCGCTGCTGGCAGTCAGCGCAGTCCACCACTATCTGATTAACGTGGGCAAGCGCGTACAGACAGCCCTGATTGTGGAGAGCGGTGAGATTCGCGAGGTGATGCATGCTGCCCTGCTCCTAGGCTATGGTGCCAGTGCCATCTGTCCTTACATGACCTTTGCAGTGCTTGATGATCTGGTGAAGCATCATAAGATTCAGGAGGAGTACGCTACGGCCGAGAAGAACTACATCAAAGCAGTGGACAAGGGTCTGAAGAAGATTATGTCGAAGATGGGTATCTCGACCATCCGCAGCTATCGTGGCGCCAAGATCTTTGAGTCTATCGGACTGAGCGAGGACCTGCTGCGCCGCTACTTCGGCACAGAGGTGAGCACCATCGGCGGTGTGGGCCTGAAGGAGATTGCAAGAGATGCCATCCGACTGCAGGAAGAGGGACTAAAGACCGTTGAGGCAAAGGATACCCTGCAGAATCATGGACAGTTTGCCTGGCGCAAGGACGGCATCAAGCACGCCTGGAACCCAGAGACCATTGCCAACCTGCAACTGGCCACCCGCTTAGGCAGCTATAAGAAATACAAGGAATGGGAGAAGATGGTGGACGAGAAGGAGAGCCCCATCTTTATCCGCGACTTCTTCAACTTCAAGAAGGCTGCCAAGCCCACGCCTATTGACGAGGTAGAGCCCGTTGAGAGCATCGTGAAGCACTTCGTGACGGGTGCCATGAGCTTCGGCGCACTGAGCATCGAGGCCCACGAAGCTTTGGCTTTGGCCATGAACAAGCTGGGTGCGAGGAGTAACACTGGTGAGGGCGGCGAGGACAACGCCCGCTATCACTCGGAGGTGGATGGCGTGAGCCTTTCAAGTAAGACTAAGCAGATTGCATCAGGACGTTTTGGCGTGACAGCCGAGTATCTGGTGAATGCGGAAGAGATACAGATCAAGGTGGCACAAGGTGCGAAGCCTGGTGAGGGCGGACAGCTGCCAGGATTCAAGGTGAACGAGATTATCGCTAAAACGCGTAACGCCATCCCCGGCATCTCGCTCATCTCGCCCCCACCCCATCACGATATCTATTCGATCGAAGACTTGGCACAGCTCATCTTCGACCTGAAGAATATTAACCCAACAGCTGCCGTTAGCGTGAAGCTTGTAGCCGAGAGTGGTGTAGGAACCATCGCGGCTGGTGTGGCTAAGGCTAAGGCCGACCTGATTGTTATCTCGGGTGCCGAGGGCGGTACAGGTGCCAGCCCTGCCAGCTCAATGCGCTTCGCGGGCATCTCGCCTGAAATCGGACTGGCCGAGACGCAGCAAACGCTGGTGATTAACGGTCTGAGAAATCAGGTGCGCCTGCAGACCGACGGACAGTTGAAGACAGCGAAGGACGTTATAATCATGGCGATGCTTGGCGCTGACGAGTTCTCGTTCGGCACGCTGCCGCTGATTGTGCTGGGCTGCGTGATGATGAGAAAATGTAACACCAATACATGCCCGATGGGTGTGGCCACCCAGAATCCAGAGCTGCGCAAGCACTTCGAGGGCCGCGCGGAGTATGTGGTGAACTTCTTCACGTTCCTGGCCGAGCAGGTGAGGGAGTATCTCGCCGAGATCGGCGTGAAGAGCCTGAAGGAGATTATCGGCCGGACTGAGCTGATTGAGGTCAATATTCTCAACGGTTCCGCCGTTGAGAAATGGAAGACCATCGACTTTGCCCGCCTGCTGCACAAGCCCGAGACCGACAAAGCTCTCTACTGGGACCGCGGCGCATTCACCAAGGTCAGCGGTGTGAAGGACGAGGAGATTATCCGTGCTGCCGAGAAAGCCATAGAAAAGGGCGAGGAGGTGAACCTCGACTACGCCATCAAGAATACCGACCGCGCCGTTACCACCATGCTCTCTGGTGTCATCGCCAAGAAATACGGTGAGGCCGGTCTGCCCGACGACACGATAAACATCAAGTTCAAGGGATCGGCAGGTCAGTCGTTTGGCGCCTTCGCCGTGAAGGGCCTCAACCTGAAGCTCGAGGGCGAGTGCAACGACTACTTCGGCAAGGGCCTCAGTGGTGGTCGCATCAGCATACTGCCGCCTGTACGCTCTAACGATGACTTCAAGGCCGAGGAGAATATCATCGCAGGTAACACTGGTCTCTATGGTGCCACCTCTGGCGAACTCTTCATCAACGGTAAGGTGGGTGAGCGTTTCGGCGTGCGCAACTCCGGAGCCATTGCTGTCATCGAAGGTGCCGGCGACCACTGCTGCGAGTATATGACTGGCGGTCGTGTGGTTGTGTTGGGTAAGACGGGCCGTAACTTTGCCGCTGGTATGAGTGGTGGCGTGGCCTATGTCTACGACCCCGACCACTCGTTCGACTACTTCTGTAATATGGATATGGTAGAGTTGTCGTTGGTCGAGGATTCAGTCTCTCGCAAGGAGCTTCTTGAACTCATCCGTCAGCACTACCTGCACACAGGCTCTGCCCTGGCCGGGCGCATGCTCGACGATTGGCATCGTTACATCGAGGACTTCATCCAGGTGGTGCCCATCGAGTACAAGCGCGTGCTGCAGGAGGAGCAGAACAAGAAGCTGCAGGAAAAGATTGCAAACATTCAACGCGACTATTAACATTTAATGTTTAATATTTAATGTAAAATGGGAAATCCAAAAGCATTTCTGGAGATACACCGCCAAGAGGCCGGTTATCGTCCTATTCAAGATAGAATACATGACTTCAGCGAGGTAGAGCAGACGCTGAACACCCGCGAACGCAAACTGCAGGCATCGCGCTGCATGGACTGCGGCGTGCCCTTCTGCCACTGGGCTTGTCCGCTGGGCAACAAAGCCCCTGAGTGGAACGATGCTCTTTACAAGGGCGACTGGGAGCTGGCCTTCAAGTTGTTGACAAGCACCAACCCCTTCCCAGAGTTCACAGGACGCATCTGCCCTGCCCTCTGCGAAAAGGCCTGCGTGCTCAACCGTTTCAACCACGAGCCCACCACCAACCGCGAAGATGAGGCCGCCATCATCGAGGCAGCCTTCCGTGAGGGTTACATCCAGCCCCGCACCGACATCCAGCGCAATGGTAAGAAGGTGGCTGTCATCGGTGCTGGACCTGCCGGACTGGCTGCCGCCAACGACCTAAACCTGATGGGTTACACCGTCACCGTGTTCGAGAAAAACGAGTCTGCCGGCGGCCTGCTCCGCTACGGCATCCCCAACTTCAAGCTCAACAAGGCCATCATCGACCGCCGCATCAAGCTGCTCGAGGCCGAGGGCATCGAGTTCCGCTACGGTGAAGCCGTCGAGTCTACGTCTGTGTCACAGCAGCTTGCTCAACAGTTCGACGCTGTTGTCATCGCCACTGGCACCCCCACCGCCCGCGACCTCAAGGCCCCCGGCCGCGAACTTAAGGGCGTCCACTTCGCCCTCGAGATGCTCTCTCAGCAGAACCGCGTCCTCGCCGGCATGGAGTTCTCGAAAGATGAGCGCGTAACAGCTAAGGGCAAGGATGTGCTTGTGATTGGTGGTGGTGATACTGGTAGTGACTGTATTGGTACAGCCCACCGTCAGGGCTGCAAGAGCGTGACTCAGATTGAGATTATGCCTAAGCCTGTGGAAGGTCCAGAAGACCCACAGAACCCCTGGCCCAACTGGCCTCGCACCCTGAAAACGACGAGCAGCCACGAAGAAGGCTGCACCCGCCGCTGGAATATCAACACACTGGAGTTCCTCGGCAAGGACGGCAAGCTCACCGGCGTAAAAGTTCAGGAAATCGACTGGAAGCCGAACCCCGAGGGTGGTCGCCCCATCATGGTAGAGAAGGGTAAGCCCGAAATCATCAAGGCTGAGCTCTGCCTGCTGGCTATGGGTTTCCTCAAGCCCGAGCATCCCGAATACCCCAAGAACGTCTTCGTATGTGGTGACTCTGCCAACGGTGCCAGCCTCGTCGTTCGTGCGATGGCCAGCGGTAAGCAGATTGCTAACAAGGTTGATGCCTTCCTCAAAAAATAAAAAACGTCATCCTTCTTTGTAAAGAAAACGGAGAAGGCATCTCGAGGGCATGAAGCCGTAATCTTCAATGATCGGAGAACGGTTCTTCATGCCCTCTTGCTTACGTCTCGTTCCAATGCCATCTAAGATTCATTCCGATGCCTTCTTACCTTCATTCCGATAGGACTTTACCCCCATAAGGGATGCTTCCTTACACCGTAAAGTCCTATTAGAACTAGTTATAGAGCCTATCTCCTTCACCCTAAGAAGGCATTACAAGTTTTCAGAAAAAAGTTCGCAAATAGTGAGAAATATTTCCAACTTGTGTGTATATATAAGTAGAAGGCATCAACAAGAAACGAAAATAATAACACCAAATTTGCGACTATGAGAAAGAGGATGAGTATTGCGCTAATAGTGCTAATGGTTGTATCAGTCAATGGTAACGCCCAGAGTGACCTGCCTATTCCGATGTCGGAATTCGAGAATCTCGGAATAGTGGATGAGGAGGAAGGGGTTTCGAATGAGAACAACCCACGTATCCGTATTTACCTATCGGATGAAGAGCAGGCTTTGGTGAAGCCCGTTAATGACCTTGGTTTCAACATGTTCCGTAAAGTTGGAACCAACGAGAATGTCCTTCTGTCGCCCATGGGCATGACTTTTGTCCTTGGACTAATTAACAACGGGGCTGCCAATAAGACAAGGACACAGATTAGCAAGGTGTTGGGCTGCAACGACAAAGAAGTCGCCAAAGTCAATAAATTCTGTCGCAAGATACTCGCCGAGGCACCCAGAATAGACAGGCTGACCACGATAGAGATCAATAACGATTTCTACTCGTACCTGGGCAATGAACATATATTCATTGATTTTGCGATAGCAGCCGGAGATTATCACACGGTATTCCATAATCTGGAGTCGGAAATGCTCTTTGGTCTGGTGAACACCATCTATTTCAAGGGCGTCTGGACGGATAAGTTTCGCAAGATCAATACAAGGGACGAGGTGTTCAGAGGTGAGGACGGCAAGGAGACGATGGTACCGATGATGAACCAGACACACAATTTCTTATATACCGAGAACGAGCTCTGTCAGGCGCTCTGCCTGCCCTATAGTAATGACACTTATCAGATGATTGTCCTGTTGCCGAAGAAAAACAAAACCATTCAGGAGGTGGCCCAGTCGCTGACGGCTGATAGTTGGCAGAAGCTAAATAATAAGATGAGAATAACAAATGTTGATGTGAAGTTGCCACGCTTTGAGTCATCGTCCGAGGTAAATCTCACTGATGTACTGTCATCACTTGGCATGCCCAATGCCTTCAGCAGGGAGAAGGCGGATTTCTCCAAGCTCTTCGATTTGGATTCCTACATTAAAATGATTTTGCAGAAAGGCCACATCAAGGTTGATGAAACAGGCACCGAAGCGACTGTCGCCACTATGTTGCAAGGGCGAATAGCAGGGCTGGATATTGTACAGCCTGAGGTGGTCTGCTTCCACGCCACCCATCCATTCCTCTATCTCGTCAGGGAATGGTCAACAGGCACCATCTTCTTAATAGGACAGTATATGGGAACATCGGAATAATTACCAAATAATGCAAAAACTTTCTCGCAGATGGGCTCCGTCTGCGAGATTTTTTGTACTTTTGCGGCAAGAAACGAGTTATGACCCAAAGATACGCATTGTTTTTCGATATTGACGGAACGCTGGTGAGCTTTAAGACCCACGAGATTCCGTCCTCTACCATTCAGGCGCTGACACAGGCAAAGGCCAATGGTTCAAGAGTATATATAGCCACTGGCCGCCCACCGCTTATCATCACCAACCTGGGGGCTATAGAGCCGCTCATCGACGGTTATATAACCACCAATGGAGCCCTCTGCTTTGTAGGCGATGAACTGGTGGCTTGTCAGCCTATCGCCAAGGAAGATGTGATGACCTGCGTCAACGACTGCCAGGAGAAAGGCAATAGCCTTATCGTGGTGGGACACAAGGATGTGGCGGTACTTGACCCCAAGGGCGACGTAGACCGGATATTCCGACAGATGCTGGCGGTGAAGAACCTCGACAAGGCTGCGCCCCTCGACGTGGTGCTCCAGCAGGACATTCTCCAACTGACGCCGTTCTTCCCTGCTGACTATGAGCCGGAACTAATGGCCCGCATGACGCGATGTGTGTCAGGTCGCTGGCACCCGGAGTTTACGGATATCACCGCCAATGGTGCCGACAAGGGCAAAGGCATTCTGGCGATGGCCCAGCATGAGGGCTTCGACCCTAGTCGCACGATGGCCTTTGGCGATGGCGGCAACGACACCTCGATGATTCTGCAGGCTGGCATCGGCATCGCCATGGGCAACGCTATCGACGAGCTGAAACAGCAGGCCGACTATGTAACCACTGCTGTTGACGATGACGGCATCCTCAACGCTTTACGGCATTTCCAAGTAATATGAAAGATATCAAAAAGATACTGTTTGTTTGTCATGGGAACATCTGCAGGAGTCCGATGGCAGAGTTTGTGATGAAGGACCTGGTAGAGAAAGCAGGTCGTGAGTCGGAGTTCTATATTGAGTCAGCAGCCACCTCGACAGAGGAGATTGGCAATCCCGTGTATCCCCCTGCCCGACGGAAGCTGGCCGAACATGGCATTGGCTGCGCCGGCAAGACGGCCCGTCAGATGACGCGAGGCGACTACCAACGCTTCGATATGATTATAGGCATGGACCAATGGAACCTGCGCAACATGCGGCGCATCTGCGGCGACGACCCTGAAGGCAAGATCAGTCTGCTGATGGACTTCACCCGCAGGCCTGGCGATGTGGCCGACCCTTGGTACACGGATGACTTTGAAGCTACCTGGCGCGATGTGCTGGAGGGCTGTCAGGGCATCCTTGAGACCGTATAGAGGGCAGAAAAGGCGCACAACTTACGATTTGTAACGAAACGAAGCAAAAACAACACTAGATTACATCAAAACGAAAGGTCTGAAGCCCGTAAATGTTTCAAATTATTAGTTTGAAGGGTATTTAACAAACAAAAAGATTGCGTCATCCTTGTCTATTCTGCCTTTTTGTACTACCTTTGCATCCGAATTCCGACAAAAGGATAGCATGAAGGTTATGATGGAGAGCAGTAAGACACAGAAAATAAGTTTCACGAAGATGCACGGAGCAGGCAACGACTACATCTACGTCAACGCTATGCTTCACCCCATCGCCAACCCGACACAGGCAGCCATCCTTTGGAGTGACCGCCACAAGGGCATAGGCTCCGACGGTCTGGTACTCATAGACCGCAGTCCTATACCAGAGGCCGACTTCTCGATGCGCATCTTCAATGCCGACGGAAGCGAGGCCATGATGTGCGGCAATGCCAGTCGGTGTATAGGCAAATATCTCTTTGAAAGAGGCATCACAACACAAACACAAATACGTCTTCTCACGCTGTCAGGGGTGAAAATGCTGCAACTGCATGTCACCTCTGGCATCGTTGAGAGTGTTACGGTCGACATGGGAGAGCCCGTGCTTAGAAACCCTGAGCAGTTTATTCCCAACCGAGGGATGGACAAGGGCACATTCGTATCGATGGGCAATCCCCACTACGTCATCTTCACCGATGACATAGACCAAGTGGGTGAGACGGGACATGCCTTGGAGTATCATCCTGCCTTTCCCCAGCGTTGCAACATTGAGTTTGCACACATGACAGAAGACGGTATCCGCACAAGGGTGTGGGAGAGAGGCAGCGGTATTACCCAAGCTTGCGGCACTGGCGCTTGCGCCACCGCTGTGGCAGCCTGCATCACAGGTCGTGCTTCGCGGAGTTCGAACATCATCATGGATGGCGGTACCCTCAACATAGAATGGCGCGAGAGTGACAATCACGTCTATATGACAGGGCCTGCAGCCTTTGTCTTCGAAGGAGAAATCGAAATACAGTAATATCGAAATATATGGCATTAGTAAACGAACACTTCCTGAAACTGCCGAACAACTACCTGTTCGCTGATATCGCCAAGAAGGTGAACGCTTTCAAGGTGACCCACCCCAAAGCCGACGTCATCAGCCTCGGCATAGGTGACGTGACACAACCACTGGCACCTGCCGTTGTCGAAGCCATGCATAAGGCTGCTGATGAGATGGGTACCCAGCAGGGATTCCGTGGCTATGGTCCTGAGCAGGGCTATGACTTCCTGCCTCGCGGCATCCACCTCGACATCGACGAGATCTTTGTTAATGATGGTGCAAAGAGCGACACCGGCAACATTCAGGAACTGATTCGCTGGGATAACTCCATAGGCGTCACCGATCCCATCTACCCCGTCTATATCGACTCGAACGTGATGATTGGTCGTGCCGGTACGGTGGAAGACGGCAAGTGGTCAAACGTCATCTATATGCCTTGCAACGCAGAGAACGGCTTCGTGCCTCAGATTCCTGAGCGTCGCGTCGATGTCATCTACCTCTGCTATCCTAACAACCCCACAGGTATGGTCATCACCCGTGAGGAGCTGCGCAAATGGGTGAACTACGCCCTGCACAACGATACGCTGATATTCTACGATGCAGCCTATCAGGCATATATCCAGGACGATTCCATCCCCCACTCTATCTATGAGATTCGCGGTGCCCGCAAGTGCGCCATCGAGTTCCATTCATATTCGAAGACGGCAGGTTTCACTGGTATCCGCTGTGGTTACACCATCGTACCTAAGGACCTCACCGCCGCCACACTCACTGGCGAGCGCATCCCCTTGAATCCCCTGTGGTATCGTCGCCAGTGCACCAAGTTCAATGGCACCAGCTATATCAGCCAGCGTGCCGCAGAAGCCATCTACACCCCAGAAGGCAAAGAGCAGATTCGCGAAACCATTCAGTATTATATGAACAACGCCAAGCGGATGCTCACCACCCTTCGCTCTCTGGGCTTCGAGTGCTATGGTGGCGAGAATGCCCCCTATATCTGGATGCGTACGCCTGACGGCAGCAGCTCATGGCAGTTCTTTGAGAACCTGCTATATGGTGCCAACGTGGTTTGTACCCCAGGCGTAGGATTCGGTCCTGCCGGCGAGGGCTATGTGCGCTTCACCGCCTTTGGCAGCCACGAAAAAACCGACGAGGCGCTGGGTCGTATTGCCGCCTGGAGCAAGGGCCTCTAAAAATTTTTTTAGGGTTTTCTGGTATTTTATCGTCTTTTTTTCTTACCTTTGCCCTCACAATCAACTACTAATAGCAAGATTATGAGAATCGTAAAGGTATTACTACTCTTGTTGCTACTCACAACAACTGCCCAGGGCAAGGCGCAGTCCTTCTACATCTGCGACAGCAATCAAGTGAGTACGGCATCGGAAATTGCATTTTCCAATAACGGCACAATGGTAAACGGCACCATCGCCACAACAGACATCGACAGCATCACAATGCAGATTCCCAACATGCACTTCGTGGGGGGCGACATGTCGATGCTGACGAAGTACGAAGCTCAGAAAGCCACCTACTACACCAAAGAGAACAAAAGGATTACCGACCTGCTGGCCTACGTGAAGGAACAGGGATGGAACACTATTCGTGTGCGACTGTTTGTAGATCCGTCGAGTGACAACGACAAGGGGGTATGTCAGGATATAGAATACGTCAAGGCGCTGGGCAAGCGCATCAAAGATGCCGGCATGCTGCTGATGCTCGACTTCCACTATAGCGACACCTGGGCCGACCCTGCCAAGCAATGGACGCCAGCCGAATGGCTACCACTGAGCAATGAGCAGCTCTATGATAAGATTTACGAATACACCAAAGACTGTCTGGAGCAGATGAATGCTGCAGGTGCCTCACCCGACTTCATACAAACGGGCAACGAGATCAGCTACGGCATGTTATGGGGTGCCAAGGGTAGCAACGCCAACCGCTGTTATGTAGGTAACGAAGCTAACTGGCCCCGTTTCACTACCCTGCTGAAGAAAGCAGGAACAGCCTGTCGTGAGGTTTGTCCGCAGGCAAAAATCATCCTCCATATCGAGCGCGTGGCACAACCAAACATCATCGTGAACTTCTACAATCAGATGAAGAACAAAGGGGTGGACTACGACATCATTGGACTGAGCTACTACCCTTATTTCCATGGCGACCTCAGCAAACTTGAGACTGCACTCAACACCGTGGAGAGAAACTTCGACAAACCCATTCAGATTGTTGAGACAGGCTATCCCTCGCAATACGCCATCGGGGGCAGCACCTTCGACTACACCTCTACTTATCCCTACACACAGGCAGGACAGAAAGCCTTTACCGCCGATCTCATTGCCCTGCTGAAGAATCACCCCAGGGTGAACGGCCTGTCGTGGTGGTATCCTGAAGCCAACGCCAAAGGCTGTACAGGCGACCTGAATACCGGCTGGTATAATGCAGGACTCTTCAATAATAATAGTGGTAAGGCGCTGGATGCCTTCTACGAACTGAAGAACTTCAGATAAAAAGACAGGAACTCAAAGATTGAGTTCCTGTCCGCGATAAAACTGTATGAGTGCCTTCTGATAGAGGTACTCATAGCGAGCCTGAGTCAGGTCGCTTTGTGATTTCAGAAAATTATTCTTAGCCTCATTGAACTCGGTAATAGTAGCCTTACCTTGTTCGTATTTGGCCTGCGTCAAACGGAAAGCCGTCTCGCTGCTCTCGTTGGCCTGTTGACTGCTGGACAGCTTTTGGTCGGCAGCCACAGCATTATAATATACCTGCTGAATCTCCTTATAGAGCGACTTCTTGGTATTGTCGAGCTGTAGTATCTGGTTTTCACGGTTTATCTTCGCCGTGCGGATGCTGTTGCGCGTCTGGAAGCGGTTGAAGATAGGAATACTGAGATTAAGGCCCAGATACTGACTGAAGTTGTTCTTCATCTGAGTGGCAAAACCATCGGCCTTAAAGCCTGACGTCTTATAATAGTTAGAACCCAAGCCCGCGCTGAAGCTCAACGTGGGGTAATAGCCAGCCTGTGCAATCTTGATGTTGTTTTCAGTAGCACGCAGTCGCAACTGTTGAGCCTGAACCTCTGGCTTGGTGGCCAAGGCATCAGCATAGATCTCGTTGGGGGTAGCCAACTGAGAACCGGAGGCTGAGAACTGAGAACTGATCTCAGGACGAACCACAGCAAAACCTTCCGGCGTGGGGAGCTCCAACAGTTGCGTCATGGCCAATATAGCCAGTTGCAGGTTGTTGTCAGCCTGAGTAGCAGTCAACTGACTCTGCGCCATCGTGGCTTTCTGCTGTGCCAATTCGGCCTCGCTGGCCCTACCGATGTCGAGCAGAGCCTTCAGACGGGCCACCTGTGCGCTGTCGATGCTGATCTGACGATGGGCCACATCGGCAATCTCCATATTATAAAGAATCTGCACATAAGCCTGCGCCACCTGTGTACGGATGTCGTTCTTGGCTTTCTCAAGGTCCTGCGTGGCAGCCTCAAGGTTCAGCTGATTCAGCTTGATATTGTTTGGAATCTGAAAGCCAGTAAACAGAGGCACACTCGTACCCAGCGAGAACGATGTCGACGAGGTATTGGTGTTCGTGTAGGTGTTCTCAGATGTCAGACCTCGACCAAACGAGAAGTTCTGACTGGCACTACCGCTGAGGTCAGGCAGACGCTGGTTCTTGGCATTCGAGAGTTGTATCTCCTGCTGGCGGCACTGGTTCTCCTGCTGCTTGATGGTGATATTATGCTCTACGGCATAGTCACAACACTCACGCAGCGTCCACTGCTTTGTCTGAGCTAGTACATCTAGTTTTACTAGCGAGACTAGTATGACTAGAAAAAATGACTTCTTCATAAGGCATTATTCGTTAGTTTCGTCATCCGTGATAATCTGGGGACCACGCACCTTCTGGTCTTTCTCGAGGCCCTGCTTAATCTGTATGTTCACGCCATCGCTGAGACCAGTGACCACAGCCTGACGTACGAAGGACTTTTCTTTGCCTTCACCTTTTACTATATAGACAAAGGTAGAGTCACCACTGAACTCGATGGTACTCTCAGGTACACAGAGCACATTGTTGGCCTCAGCCAACACTATCTCTGCGTTGGCGCTATAGCCAGAACGAATCTTTCCTTCCGAGGGTACTGCCACAGCAGCCTTGATTTCAAACTGATTGGCGCCATTACTCTCAGTAGCCTTTGGCGAGATATACTCCAGTGTGGCATCAAACTGCAGGTCCTGCAGGGCACCAATAGTAATCTTCATGGGTACGCCGATAGCCAACTGACCCACCTCGGTCTCATCGATATTCCCACGGAAGATAAGGTCCTGCATATTGGCCACAGTGGCAATCGTTGTACCATCGTTGAAGGTATTCGAGTTGATAACTGAGTTACCCACCTTGACAGGGATATCGAGAATGATACCACTGATGGTAGAACGGATGAGAGTGGATGATGCCGAGGCATTCGACTTGCTGACGCCATCGCGCACCACCTGAAGGGCATCGATGGCAGCGGCATTCTCCTCCTGTGCCTGCTTCAACTGCTGACGAGCCTTTTCGTAGTCTTCATCGCTCACCAACTTCTGGTCGTGCAGGTTCTTTGTGCGTGCATAGTCAGTCTCCACCTGTTTCAGATTGATGTCAGACAATCGTACACGGCTCTCAGCACTCGACAGCTGTCCCATATCAGGAATGACCTTCACCTTAGCGATGACCTCGCCCTGCTGCACACGGTCACCAGGCTGCTTCATCAGTTCAGCAATGATACCACTGATCTGCGGCTTCACATTCACCTCATTACGGGGTTCTATCTTGCCCGTAATAATGGTTGTTTTACGGATGGTGTCCATACTCGTTGTGAACTCTGTGTACAGCACTTCCTTGGGTTGGCTCTTCTGCCAGAGGAACACAAATGTTCCAATGAAAATCAATGCGATAACCGCAGCGATAAACAGTTTGAAATACTTTTTCATATCTATATTTTTTTACCTTTTTACTTTTTTTACCCTTTTATTCTTTACCTTTACTCATCACGCATAGCATCCACTGGTTTGATGCTCATAGCTCTTGCCGCAGGAGCCAAGCCTGCCAGCACACCCATAGCTGCTATGGCGAGGGCTGCGAAGATAGCCGTCCAGAAGCCCACTTGGAAATGAGCAGCCAGGATGCCGTCTTCCGTATTGGCCAGTTCCAACATCTGTAGAATCATGACGGCAAAGAGGATGCCACTCATGCCAGCTACCATCGTCAGCACAATGCTCTCAGAGATAATCTGCGAGAGAATCATACGAGGTGTGGCTCCTATGGCTCGACGGATACCAATCTCGATGGTACGCTCTCGAACAGTTACCATCATGATATTCGAAACACCAATGGCACCAGCCAGTAGGGTTCCTAATCCTACCAACCATATCAGGAAGTTAACGCCCTTGAAGAGGCTGTCAAGCATTTGAAACAACACCTCAGTATTAAACACCATCACACCCTGTTCGTCAGTTGGGTCAATGGTATGGGCACGAGCTATAGTCTCACGGATGCGGTCTGTAACAGTAGACATCACCACTCCCTTCTTACCAGTTACAGCAATCATGTGCACATTCTGTCCCATATTATACGTCTGTTGCATCAGGGTGATAGGCAGGAGCATCGTCGTACCTGCTTCACTGCCAAAGCTGACACCCTCAGCAGAGCTATAGTCAACACCCACAATCTGATAGTAAACAGAGTCAACACGGATGAAACTGCCGCAAGGGTCGCCACCACCAGGGAAGAGGTCTTTATATATTTTCTTCTGAATGACGCACACTTTACGACGCTGTGCCACATCCATATCGTTGAGATAGCGGCCATAGCGCATCTTGGGCTCACTCACCCGCTGGTAGTCTTCCTGTACGCCATTGATGCCAACAGTGGTCTTACGATCACCGAAGTAAGCAGTACCGCCATTCGAGAAAAGCACAGGACTCACCACGTCAAGTTCAGGAATACGGCTCTTCAGACGCTCCACATCCTTATACTCCATATCCCATCTGCGTCCCTTTCTGAATCCTTTATAGGCTTTGGTTGTGGGTTGCGCCCACACCATAGCGCTGTTGGTGGCAAAGCCCTCGAAGTTCTGGTTCAGCATTTCCTTCATGCCCTGTCCGCCTCCTATGAGGGCCACCAGCATAAACACGCCCCAGAAGACACCAAAGCCCGTAAGGAACGAACGGCTCTTGTTGCGTGTCAGCGTGTCGAGAATCTCTCTATATGTATCTAAATCGAATTTCATAATCAATCTGCTCTTAGTGCTTCAATAGGTCGTATTCTCGATGCCTTCAGCGCAGGGATAAGTCCTGCGATGGTGCCTGCAATAATCATCACCATCGTAGCCTCGAAGCATACATCGAGTCCCACGGTGGGGTCAACAAACATCGTTGCTTTGAACAATCCTGCATCCACCTTGGTATGTCCCAGTGTGGCATCCATATACTCGTTGGCCGCAATACCCAGAATCATTCCCACATAACCAAAGATAGTGGTGATGATGATGCTCTCAATAATAATCAGCTTCAAGATGCTCCAGGGCTTGGCACCGATAGCCTTACGAATGCCGAACTCATGAGTACGTTCCTTGACGGTGATAAGCATGATATTCGAGACACCCACAATACCACTCAACAAAGTAAAGAGACCCACAATCCACAGAGCAGTACGAATAATCTTAATACCTGTCTCCATTTGCAGGTTCTGCGTATAGCGGTTCCACATCCAAATGGCACTCTCATCATCGGGATGAGCCTGATGGGCCGTGTTGAGACGCTGTCGGTATTCCTTTTCGAACACCTCATTCTCTGCTTCAGTCTCCAGTCCGTGGAAGGTAAATTCTATACGACCTGCATCATCAGTCCTTGCACCATAGATATTCTTGATAGTAGTGTAGGCCGAGAACATATCAGCACGTCCATTCTCCTGTTCCTTATAGATGCCAACTATCTTGAAGGCGAAGTTACCCACCTTCACATGCTGTCCTTCGCGTACTGCCAGTTCCTTGGCTTGCTTATTACTGATGACCAGCACCTTACGTTTTTCCTTGATGTCAATATCGTTGATGAAGCGTCCCTGCATCATCTCTACCTTGTCTATCTTGATGTGGTTGGGATAAACGCCTGCAATCTGACCACTCAGATACTGCTGACCATTGCTCACCATGCCTGCCGTACGATACTGTGCACCCACCTCATCGATGACCTTTTTGAACTCTTGGTCGGTGATATCGATGTCACGTTCCTTCAGATAAATCCAGCGACCCTCTTTCAGTCCCTGATAGGCCATCGAGGTCTCACCACCGAACACCACCATCGAACTGCTCAGAAAGCGGTCGCTCTGTGTCAGCTGGGCATTGATGAGTCCATTACCGGCTCCCAACAACACGATGAGCATAAAGATACCCCATGCCACTGCAAAGCCGGTAAGCCCTGTACGCAACTTATTGCGTCGCGCCGTTTGCCATATCTCAGTAAATAACTCTATCATTCTTCAACAACGAATTAAGCTATTCTATCACACCATCCTTGATGCGGATAATACGATTGGTTTGCTGAGCCACTGTAGGGTCGTGGGTCACAATGATCTGGGTGATGTGCTCCTGAGCATTCAGGTCCTTCAGCAGTTGCATCACCTCTACACTTGTCTTTGAATCGAGGGCACCTGTGGGCTCATCAGCCAGAATCATCTGTGGTTTAGTAATCAGCGCACGGGCAATAGCCACACGCTGCTTCTGTCCACCCGAGAGCTCATTGGGATAGTGATCAGCCCACTCCTTTAGTCCCAGTCGCTCCAAATATTCCATCGCAAGGATGTGTCGCTTTTTGCGCGACACCCCTTGATAGAAGAGTGGTAACTCCACGTTCTCCACGGCATTTTTAAACGAGATGAGATTGAAAGATTGGAAAATAAATCCAATCATGTGGTTTCGATACTCGGCTGCCTTGCTCTCGGAGAGATCCCAGATGCGAACTCCGTTGAGTTCGTAGATGCCTGAGTCGTAGTTGTCCAAGATGCCAAGGATATTCAGCAGAGTGGACTTACCCGAGCCAGAGGCTCCCATGATAGAGACGAACTCGCCTGCCTCAATGTCGAGGTTGATGCCTTTCAGCACGTGTAGCGGCTGAGCACCGAAATAAGTCTTATTGACGTTTTCTAAATGTATCACTTTCTACTTTGTTCTTGTTGCTTTTGATTGTTAGATGCTAAGATTGTTCATTTTGTTGCAAATCATACGCAACTTTAACATCTTCTAACGTTATGCCCAGTAACTGCATCTGTCGGAACAGCTCGGGCAATTGCTCTTTCATAAACGTCTGCTTACGCTCTTTCAGTATCTGCTTCTTGGCGCCTTTGGTCACAAAATAGCCCAAGCCTCTCTTATTATAAATAATGTTCGCGCGAGCCAACTCATCATAGGCCTTCACTGCCGTATTGGTATTCACCTCCAACAGCACAGCATATTCACGCACCGAAGGAATTCGGTCATCATCCTGGTATTTGTCTGCCAGAATCTCATCGCAGAGGCGGTCAACCATCTGGATATATATGGGTTTGTCTGAATTGAATATCATAGGTTCACGAATTTATGTGTGATAACCTGCCAGCGGCAGAACAGCCAATAGGAAAGCCAAGTGAAGAGGACGGCCAGACATGTCAGAATCACAATCATGAAAGTGCAGTAGGTATCATAACCGGCAGCATAGATGGTTGAACCCAGTCCAATGACATTCGCTGTAGAAATCACTGCTGCCAATACGAATACCATCACAGCAGATACAGCAATGAAGTGGAACTTCTTGAAGAACACGCCGCCAAGCAGATAGAAGGCATGCATGGCAATGATGAACATATATTGCATCGTAACGCTCAGCCATGTTTGACTAGGATATTTGATATATGGCATGAAACTGAAGAAATCGTCTGTAGCAAACATTACAGGATAATCCGTCGTCGACAGATATGTCATGTGAATCAGGTCGGCAATGAAGAAAGGCAGAATGCCACCAACAACCGAGAAGACCAGCAGGAAGACCCATCGCGACAGGAATTTTTCCAGGTTCGAAGCCGGCAACATCAGCCAGGCTATGCGCTTCTGTTTTTTCTGCTCACTACGGAAGAGGGTGCTGGCAGCAATGAGGAAGAATATCAACATAGCCATGATGCCAAAGGCGCCCACCGCCTCACAAAGACTGCTAATATACACCATCATCCTGGCTTCTGTATCTTGTATCATATAGTACATCTGATCATGAAATGATATATTATGCGCAAACCAGAAGAAGAACAGATAGAGCAGCGTCATACAGAGCACGCCCCATAACATAGACTTATATCCCTCTACGAAGTCGAGTTTCAACACACGACCGAAACGTGTCATATCAAAGTTTTTCATTTTACCAATCCTTTCGTTACAGCGTTAAACAATAGTTCCAGATTCAATTGCGTCTCAGGCATATCAGACGTACGACGCACCATGACGGCATTACCCTGCAGAGAGGGTTCGGCATAGATTACGTTATCGTCCATATTCTGTGGCAGACGCAGTTCAAAGGCATACTTCTCTGTAAGTTCAGCCACACTGGCATTGAGCAGCAGCTCGCGTTCCGTCAGAATCATGATATGATCGAGCAGCGCCTCCACATCGTGTACCTGATGGGTCGAGATAATCAGGATGCGGTCGTCACTCATATTCTCTGCCACCACCTTACGGAACTGGCTCTTCGAAGGGATGTCCATACCGTTAGTGGGCTCGTCCATTAATAGATAATGGGTCTGCGCAGCTAATGCGATACTCATATATACTTTCTTCTTCTGACCCATCGACAGT
>Ga0310696_10002144_pt1 | contig 26743 bp, 24 predicted proteins | sample AusTroGonzalo_MG_4_FD_203885 | JGI IMG/M metagenome (GOLD analysis project Ga0310696, IMG submission 203885) | Bovine rumen microbial communities from tropical cattle in Woodstock, Queensland, Australia - Gonzalo_02 (v2) (version 2) | ecosystem: Host-associated > Mammals > Digestive system >...
GTACGGAGAATCTGCTGGCTCTTTTTGCATATTCGTTGCAGGTATATGCAGATTTTTCCGGCTATACAGATATAGCGATTGGTATAGCCATGCTGATGGGGTTCTGTCTGCCAAGGAACTTCAATTCGCCGTATAAGGCTCGTAATCCTCAGGATTTCTGGAGACGATGGCATATATCATTAAGTAAATGGCTTAAAACTTACGTTTATATACCTTTAGGTGGTAACCGGCAAACTACTGCAGGCACTTATATATGGATAAGCATCATTGCCGCTGTGGCATTAGTGTTGAGTGGCAGTTGGTGGGTTACAGGCATCGTTTTAGGTCTGGCTCTGACAGTTGGCTTGGTGGCTTGGCTTCGACCGCAGCATCGTAAATTGTTGGCTGCCAATCTTAATTCGTTTATCACTATGCTGCTTGGCGGACTTTGGCATGGTGCAAGCTGGAACTTCCTCATTTGGGGCGGACTGAACGGCATTGGTATGATTGTCAACAAAATATGGCGTAACTGGAATATACATCTGCGTTTCTTGTCTGTATTGTTACTTGCCTGTGGACTGACAGTTTGGCGTTATTATTATCCTCAGCCTTGGCTTAACGTTGTTTGGGTGATGTCATCCTTAGTGGCTGTCGGCGGTCTGTTGGGTTATCTGTATCATCTTATGCGTCTGCCTCAGAAAGGTTTTGCTCACGCAATGGGTACTATGTGGGCAGTGCTGCAGACTTTTGTTTTCATCACTTTCACCCGTCTCTTTTTCCGTGCCGGCTCTAATCTTGACCCCGCCACTGCCAACGCGACGGCTTGGCGTACTGCGCGTGAGATGATGCAGCAGATAGGCAGTGCGTGGGACGTTTCCACTATCTTGCCCGTTATTTGGGCGCAGCGGCTCACCATCCTGCTATTCCTTTTAGGTATGCTTATCCATTGGATGCCTGACAAGTTCAAACTTTGGTATCGACTGCGTTTTGCCTCTTTGCCTGTATGGATCATGCTCGTGATTACGGTGGCTGTGGTGGTGCTTCTGTATAAGTTTATGCTGACTGACGTTCAACCTTTTATCTATTTCCAATTCTGATGCTTATAGGTCTGACAGGCGGTATAGGGAGCGGTAAAACAACTATTGCCAATGCTCTTCGAGGGCGTGGGTATGAGGTCTATGACACTGACTCCGCTGCCAAGCGCTTAGTTATGACTTCTCCTGTCAGACAGGCCATAGAGAACTTGCTGGGTGAGGATGTCTATGATGGCGACTGCTACATCTCAAGCAAGGTCGCTCAGCGGGTCTTTGCCAATGCCGGCCTTTTGCAACAGCTCAATGACATCATTCATCCGGTTGTCAGGCAAGACCTTAAGCAGACTGCACAGGAACATAACAAAGGGCTGCTCTTTGTCGAAAGCGCGATTCTTTATGAAAGCGGGTTTGACATCGATTGTGACTATATCATCGCTGTCATTGCCCCAAAACCTCTGCGCATTGCACGGACTATGGCGCGTGACAACAAAACGGAAGAGCAGGTCAAAAGCCGTATAAAAGCGCAAATGAGCAATTGCCAGCTTCGTCATCGTGCTGATTATGTGGTTGAGAACAACGGCAAAATGACAGTCACACAATTAGTGGATAAATTGATGCGGCATCTCCGAAAAATGAACTTTATAACACAATAGCTATGATAACTTTTCTTCTTGCCCTTGCGGCACTCGTTGTAGGTTTCGTCCTGTACGGTACATTAGTGGAAAAAGTGTTTGTTATTGACCCTCAGCGCACGACACCTGCTGTCAGCCAGACAGACGGAGTGGATTATGTGCCGATGAAGCCGTGGCGAATCTTCCTCGTTCAGTTTCTTAATATAGCCGGATTAGGACCTGTCTTTGGTGCTATTATGGGTATATTTTTCGGACCGAGTGCTTTCCTATGGATTGTATTCGGAACCATATTTGCCGGTGGTGTCCACGACTACCTTAGCGGAATGATGTCCGTTCGCAAAAGAGGTGCTTCACTGCCGGATATAGTAGGCAGTGAATTAGGTAATGGCATCAAACTCTTTATGCGTATCCTTTCGTTGGTTCTGCTGGTCTTGCTTACTACCACTTTTTTGAGCGGACCTGCCACTTTGCTGCAGGGGTTGTGCGGACTGCCGTCTATGAATTGGGGAACAGGGTCTATTCCCCTCGTGTGGGTACTGATTATCTTTGCTTACTATGTCTTCGCTACCATTTTGCCCGTTGATAAACTCATAGGCAGGTTTTATCCTGTCTTCGGTGGTATTCTGCTCTTTATGGGTATCGGAATTATGTTTGTTATGTTAGGCTGGCACGCTTCCGAAATGCCTGAACTGACAGACGGACTTGGTAACCGTCAGACCAACGGGCTGCCTCTCTTCCCGATGATGTTCGTGTCCATCGCATGTGGGGCTATCTCAGGTTTCCATGGTACGCAGTCGCCGCTTATGGCGCGATGTGTCACAAATGAAAGACAGGGCAGATGGATCTTCTACGGAGCAATGGTCGCAGAAGGCATATTGGCTCTCATCTGGGCTGCCGCCGCCGGCACATTCTTCGCCGATCCCGAACATGGGCTTTACGGTATAGACGGCCTGCAGCAGTTCGCAGCCGAACATAAAGGTGAGAACATAGCCGCGCTTGTTGTGGATCGCGTCAGCCGCTCGTGGTTGGGTACGGTAGGAGGCATACTTGCTATCATTGGTGTAATTGCGGCTCCAATTACCAGCGGTGACACCGCTCTGCGTTCGGCAAGACTTATTGTCGCCGACTTCCTCCATTGGGACCAGCGGCAAGTTATGCGGCGGCTGGCCATTGCTCTGCCTCTCTTTATTTGCGTTTTCTGTATGGTCTTTGTTGATTTCAATGTTGTCTGGCGATATTTCTCTTGGACCAATCAGACGCTTGCCGTCTTCACTCTTTGGGCTGGAACCGTATTCCTGTATAGGCAGGAACATAATGGGTTGAAGGGCGATACAAGATATCCTTATGGATACATCATTGCTCTTCTTCCCGCACTCTTTATGACTATGGTCAGCGTTAGTTATATTTTTATCGCACCGGAGGGCTTGCAGTTCGCCTCCAAAGGTTGGAGTCTCTACGCCTATATCATTGCTGCCATTGTTACTCTTCTTCTCCTGTGTCTCTTCTTCCGTTGGACGCGCAAGTCTTGCCGACAGTGAGCCGACGGTCAGCCGACAGTGAGCCGACAGTCAAAGCAACTTAAAAGTAACCTAAAGGCAACCTACAAGCAACCATAACAATAGTTAAGTGTAAATTAACTAAAACAAATATACTATGAAACAGATTATCGAGTGCGTGCCCAATTTCTCCGAAGGGCGCAACCGTCAGGTGATTGACCAGATTGTGGCCGAGATTGCGGCTACCGAAGTGGAAGGACTGAAAGTCAAAGTGCTGGATGTGGATCCTGGTGAGGCGACCAACCGCACGGTCGTCACCTTTGTGGGCGAACCCGCCGTTGTCGTTGAGGCCGCTTTCCGTGGCGCAAGAAAAGCCGCCGAACTCATTGATATGCGCCTGCACCACGGCGCACATCCGCGCAGCGGCGCGACCGATGTATGCCCGCTCATCCCCGTGGCAGGCATCACATTAGAGGAGTGCGCCGTCCTTGCACGCGGACTCGCCAAGCGCATGTACGAGGAACTCGGCATCGCCTGCTACTGCTACGAGGCTGCGGCTTTCACGCCTGAGCGCCAGAACCTTGCCGTATGCCGCGCAGGGGAGTACGAGGCTCTGCCCGAAAAAATGAAAGACCCTGCCCGCCGTCCCGACTTCGGTCCCGACACCTACAACGAGCGCATCGCCACCGCCGGCGCCACCAATGTCGGTGCGCGTAACTTCCTCATTGCCGTGAACTTCAACCTCAACACCACCTCCACCCGCCGCGCTATGGCGGTTGCCTTCGATGTGCGCGAGAAAGGCCGCAAGATGCGTGAGGGCGGCTCTCTGACAGGCAAGGTGCTGCGTGATGCCAATGGCGAGGAGATGTGGCAGCCCGGCACGCTGAAAGGCTGCAAGGCTATCGGCTGGTATATAGACGAATACGGAATCGCGCAGGTGAGCATGAACATCACCGACATCAATGTCACGCCGCTGCATGTAGCCTTCGAGGAGGTCAGCCGTGCCGCCGCCGCACGCGGTATGCGCGTCACGGGTGCGGAGATCGTCGGTCTCGTACCGAAGTGCGCCCTCATTGACGCAGGACGCTTCTACCTCGCCCGCCAGCAACGCTCGCTCGGTATCACCGAGGACGAGATTATCCGCATGGCGGTCAAGTCGATGGGTCTGGACGAACTCAAGCCCTTCAACCCGAAGGAGAAAGTGATTGAATACATGATGATTGACGAGAAGGAGCAGGCTCAGAAAGAGCGTCTTATCCGCATGACCTGCAAGGGCTTCGCCATCGAGACGGCCTCCGAGTCCCCCGCTCCCGGCGGCGGCAGCATCTCCGCTTATATGGGCGCGCTCGGTGCGGCTCTCGGCACGATGGTCGCCAACCTCAGTTCGCACAAGCGCGGATGGGACGACCGCTGGGAGGAGTTCTCCCGCGTGGCGGAAGAGGGTCAGCAGGTGATGAACGAACTGCTCGCGCTCGTGGACGAGGACACCGCCGCCTTCAACAAGATCATGGCTGTCTTCGCCATGCCGAAAGGCACGCCGGAGGAGAAAGCCGCCCGTGCCGAGGCGATGGAAGCCGCCACGCTCTACGCCACGCAGGTGCCTCTGCGGACGATGCAGACATCGATGCGCGCCTTCCCCATACTGAAAGCGATGGCTGAGAAGGGCAATCCCGCCTCCGCCTCTGACGCGGGTGTGGGCGCACTGGCAGCCCGTGCCGCAGTGCGCGGAGCGGACATGAATGTGCGTATCAATGCTGCCGGACTGAAGAACCGCGACATTGCGGAACGCCTAATAGCCGAAGCCGCAGCACTCGTAAAGCAGGCGGAGCAGGCGGAGACAGAAATCCTGACATTCGTGAACAACAACATCAACCGCTGACAACCGTCAGCCGCATAGGGAAAGGGGCATTGAAACGCCCCTTTCTCACACTTTGCATTTGCGTGGCGATGAAATAACAATCCTTATACACTATGAAAACAATGAAGCAAATAATCAAAGGCTACACAAGCATGAGCCTTGTGTTGCGTATTTTTATTGGCCTGGCCATCGGTGCTGCGCTGGGTCTGCTGGTTCCTTCGTGGACGGGCATCGGCATCCTCGGCAGGATGTTCGTCAGTGCACTCAAGAGTATCGCCCCAGTATTAGTGGCTGTGTTGGTCACATCCTCTGTCGCCCGGGAGGGCAAGGGGCATGGATCGCGTTTCGCCGTGCTGATAGCCTTGTATATGATCAGCACGTTCATCGCCGCCATCTGTGCCGTGGCGGGCAGCTGGCTGTTCCCCGTCACATTGCAGTTGGGCGAGGCTGGTCAGACGGAAAGCGCGGTGGGTTCGCTCTCGGAAGTGTTCGCCCATCTGCTCACGGGTATGCTCGCCAACCCGGTCATGGCTGTGGCTGAAGCCAATTATGTCGCCATCCTGTTCTGGTCGGTCGTTATCGGCATCGCGCTCAAGCGGCTGGCATCCGCCGCCACCATCGATGCCGTACACGACCTTGCCGCCGTGGTCTCCAAAGTGGTCAGATGGATCATCCAGTTCGCGCCCTTCGGTATTCTCGGACTGGTGTTCACCACCGTGTCGGAGAACGGTCTCGAAGTGTTCACTACCTACGGACACCTCCTGCTGCTCATCGTCGGCTGTATGCTCTTCACCGCCCTGCTGCTCAATCCGCTTATTGCCTTCCTGCTCACGCGGAGCAACCCTTATCCGGTTCTCTTCGCCTGTCTGAAGGAAAGTGGTCTGAATGCGTTCTTCACCCGTTCATCGGCGGCTAACATACCCATCAACATGTCGTTGTGCAAGCGTATGGGTCTGGATGAGGATTTCTATTCGGTCAGCATTCCGCTCGGGGCGACCATCAACATGGACGGTGCGGCAGTCACTATTACCGTCTTCGCTCTCGCTGTGGCGCACACGATGGGGGTGGAGGTCACTTTCGCCTCGGCGGTCTTCCTGGGGATTATCGCGACGCTCGGCGCGTGCGGGGCTTCCGGTGTGGCGGGCGGCTCGCTGCTGCTGATACCTTTGGCCTGTTCGTTCTTCGGCATAGGCAATGATGTGGCGATGCAGGCGGTGGCTATAGGCTTCATCATCGGGGTGGTTCAGGACTCGGTGGAGACGGCTCTCAACAGTAGCGGCGACGTGTTCTTCACCGCCATCGCCGAGCAGTATGACCGCAAGAAAAAACAAGGCAAAATCGGCTGAACATAGTGGCTCTGTTTTTTAGAAAATGACGGAATAAGTGTAATTATATTTGCCAAGAAAAACGGAATAAGTGTATATTTTGAAAACAAAAATGACGGAATAAGTGTAAAAAAATGGCACAATTCAAAAAATGCCGTACCTTTGCTGCGGATTTTAATCAAGAGCATATATGCTTGAGAAAAAAGACATATATGAGGATTTAAAATGACAATATGTTACAGCGTAAATTCACATCCGTATTGGAGCATTATCTCACAGAAGAAACGAATAAGATTCTGTTGGTCAACGGGGCTCGTCAAATCGGCAAGTCATACCTGATTCGTTATGTGGGCAAGAAGTTATACCGTCACTATGTGGAGATCAACCTGCAAGATGACAAAAACAATCAGGCTGTCTTTGCCAATGTCCGCAGCAAGGAAGATATGTACTTGCAGATAGGTGCGATTGCCAACATGAAACTGGGAGACAAGTCCGACACACTGATTTTCCTGGATGAGATTCAGGCTTATCCGCATCTATTGACCATGCTCAAGTTCCTGCGTGAAGACGGCAAATACCATTTTATCGCTTCCGGCTCGCAATTAGGTATCGCGCTCTACGAGACTCCTTCTGTTCCTATCGGAAGTGTGGCTATTGAGACCATGTATCCTTTGGACTTTGAGGAGTTCCTGTGGGCGATGGGCGTAATGCCGGAACCCATCAATGAAATTAAACAGCATTTTTTGGATAAGCAGCCGCTTCCCGAAGGTCTGCATCGCTATATGCTGCAAATGTTCAAATACTACCTGTTGGTGGGAGGACTGCCGGAGGCCATCAATAAGTTCCTGCCGACCCGCAACATCCACGAAGTGAGGAGTATCCATAAGTATATCCACGAACTCTATCGTACCGATGCCTCCCAATATGACCAGGAGCGCAAGCTGATGATCAAGCGTATCTACGATATGATTCCGAGCCAACTGGAGAACAAGAAAAAACGGATTGTCTATCAGGATATCGAAGATAAGAAAGGCAAGCGATTTACCAATTATCAGGATGAGTTTGAATACCTCATCGAATCCGGCATTGCCTTGGATGTCAAGGCGGTCAGCCAGCCCAAATACCCGTTGGCGGAGTCCAGTTCCAAGAACCTGATGAAACTCTATCTCAACGATGTAGGTCTGCTTACCTGCCTGTTGTACAACATCAATATCAATGCCATCCTTCAAGACCAGGGGAGCGTCAACCTTGGTTCGGTCTATGAATCGGTCGTCGCTCAGGAACTGCGTGCGCACGGATATAAGTTGTATTACTACGACAACAAGAAAAAAGGTGAGGTGGACTATCTCATCAACGACACCAATACGGTGCAAGTGCTGCCCATTGAGGTCAAGTCCGGCAAGGATTACACGGAGCATAGCGCTTTGACGAAGTTCTTGGAGGATATAGAATACAATATTCATCAGGCTGTCGTCTTTTCCAATGAACCCGGAGTATATGAAGAGAAGGGAATCTGGTATATGCCGATTTACTATGTCATGTTCCTCCAACAAACGCCATCTTCAGATGTCATCCTTCCGCTGTTGGAAATGCCGGGTGAGGCATAGACATTGCTGTGCCTGTGTTGCTCACCACAAAGAACACGGCATCAAACTCCCCACTTGCTTGAGAGGTATTGAATGGAAAGGTAATGAATAAAAAAAATGAAAGAATATGGAAACACAAATACAGAATACAAACGCCTTTGGAAATTCAAATCTCATAATTTTTGACTCAAATATACATTTTTATGCAATAAATACGCTGTACTGAATAAAAAAGTACTTTTTTGTTTAATACACTTGCCTAATTGAATAAAAAGTAGTACTTTTGCGGCGGAAATTAAAAAGAGTACGGACCATTTCACTGACAGAATACAGTATGAAATCAATCCTTCTTTCGCAACGCAAAGAGCGCGATGATTTGTTAGCGCAAAACTACATCAGCCGTCACATAACGATAAACACGGACGACCTGCTTGACAGTCATCTTATCAAGTTGATAACAGGTCCGCGGCGCGTAGGCAAGTCCACGCAGGCGTTGCTGATGCTCCGTCAGAAGAACTTTGCGTATCTCAATTTTGACAAGCAGGAGTTATTGGATAACTGGAATGCCGATTTGGTGATGCGGCTGCTCGACGAAGTGTATCCCAGTTACGACTATTTGCTGCTTGACGAGGTGCAAAACCTGCCACATTGGGATGTGTGGGTGACAGAGCTTTTCCGGCAGGGGAAGAATCTTGTTATCACAGGCAGTAACGCCAATATGCTGTCAAGCGAGATGGCGACCGTACTTACAGGCAAATATCTGCCTATAGAGATGTTGCCCTTCAGTTTGGCAGAGTTCTTTGAATGGCACCATTTGAACCTGAAAGCCGTCTTGCCGGAACAGCGCAATGAAGCCGCTGTTCTTGAGGATGACTATCTTCGTTTGGGTGGTTACCCGGAAACGGTGGCTGCACGCTCTTTGGCGAACAGTTACCTCGGCACACTCTTTGATTCAATCATCTGGAAGGATGTGGTGAAACGCCATAAAATACGTAAGACGGAGGATATAAACAATATGGCGTTGTATCTGCTGACAAACTTCTGCAATCCGTTAAGTGCCAATGATATAGCTAACGCACTGAATATAGGGAGCGTCGCTACCACGCAGAAATTCATAGGCTACCTCCATGAGCCGTTCCTGTTCTATTACCTGCCGCGCTATAACAACAAACTCAAACTGATGACCAAAGCACCGAGGAAAATCTATGTGGTGGACAATGGGTTTGTGGCTGCGAAAGCATTCTCAACCAGCGACAACTTGGAACGACTATTGGAGAACCAAGTCTTTGTCAATCTGTTGCGGAAGGGCTATAATCCTGAGAGGTCGATGTTCTACTATCGCACGCGTAATGACAAGGAGATAGATTTCGTTATGCGTGAGAATAACCGCGTGAAGCAGCTGGTTCAGGTCAGTTACGACATGACTTCCGTCAAGACGGTTCGCCGTGAGTGCAGTGCATTGGTCGAAGCCGCTCAGGAACTGCATTGTGGCGATTTGTTTGTTCTGACCGCTAATGAGAAACGGACTATGGAATGGGAAGGATGTACAATCCAAGTCCTGCCGGCTTCGGAATGGTTCAATTGATATAATCATTAAAGACAAATCCACATGGAAAACAGCAAGTTCGCAACGAAGATAGGCGTAGTAATGGCTGCGGCGGGAAGTGCCGTCGGTCTGGGCAATATATGGAGATTCCCGTATTTGACGGGCGAGAACGGCGGCGGGGCTTTCCTTTTAGTGTATATTGTCTGTGTGCTGTTAGTCGGACTGCCGGTGATGCTCAGCGAGTTCGTCATCGGCCGCCGCAGCGGTAAGAACGCCATGGGCGCGATGCGCGCTTTGAGCGGCTCGCGCAGGTGGGACTGGTTGGGTTGGTCATGCGTGGCGTGCAGCGTGCTTATCCTCGCCTTCTATGTAGTGGTTACGGGCTGGTGCATAAGGCATCTGCTGCTGTCGTTGTTCGGTGCCGCGCCGCCGGATATGGTCAATACGCTGATTGCATTGGCTGTCAATGCGGCTGTGTTGTGGATGGGCGTGCAGAAGGGCATTGAGCGCATGTCACGATGGATGATGCCGCTGCTGCTTGTGCTGCTGTTGCTGCTTGTCTTGAGGTCGCTCACGCTGCCGGGCAGCATGGACGGACTGCGTTTCCTTTTCCGCCCCGTATGGAGCAAGATCACCGGCGATGTGTGGCTGTCCGCTCTGTCGCAGGCTTTCTTCAGCCTGAGTATAGGCTTGGGCTGTATGCTGACCTACGCCGCCTATATGCGCAAAGATCAGAACATGCCGCGCACGGCGTTGCAGGTGGCGGGGATAGACACGCTGGTGGCGATAGTGGCGGGAGTGGCTGTCTTTCCGGCTGTTTTCTCTTTCGGTTTCAGTCCGGCGGAAGGGCCGCAGCTGGTCTTCTCCGTCCTGCCGTCGGTGTTTGCCGCCATGCCGTGGGGTGTGGTGTTCGCCGTCTGTTTCTTCTTCCTTCTGCTGATTGCCGCTATCACATCGTCCGTCTCCATACAAGAGATTTCGGTGGCGTACTTGGGTGAGCAGCACGGGGTGTCGCGTGGCAGGGCATTGGCGGTCACTACGGCTCTCGCCGTTGTTCTGGCAGTGGCGTGCAGCCTGTCGTTGGACGGAGTTTTCAAGATTGCGGGCAGAAGCCTGTTCGACTGGTTCGACTTTCTGACGAGCAAGTTCCTTATGCCTCTTGGCGGAATGGGCTTTGTGCTGTTCCTGGGGTGGTTCTATCCGTCTTCATCGTCACAGGAGGAGTTGCAGCAGGGCAGCCGCCTGCCGCACTGGCTTTTCCTCTGTTGGCTGTGGGCAATACGCATCCCTGTCCCCATAGCCGTTTTCATCATATTCCTGCACGGGTTAGGGATGGTGTGATAAGGTATGATAAGGTGGGATAACTCCTGCTGATGGAAGAATGCCAAGCCGATAAATATGACCACGAAAAGCGGAATAAGTGGTACAAAATAGGATGATAAAAAAAAGTATAGTAGAGTAAAAAAAAGTATCAGTAAGTTTTGAAAAAAAGGAAATCAGTAGTATCTTTGCGCGGTTTTTTCAGAATAGTTTTTCATGGATATTTTACTGATTCGAAGAGGGCAATATGTCAGGTGGGAGTCATAATGCATACAAACTGTCTGCATCTTTTGGAGCGGCAATTTAAGTGACCGCAAGTGACACCACTGTGTATCCCGTAAAACTTATGACCTCGAGGAAAATACCGGCGTGTCCTGTAGAAAAATAGTGCAGATAGACAAAACAATCATATAATAAAAAAGTTAGCGATATGGGTTTATTTTCATTAACAAAGGAGTTGGCCATAGATCTTGGCACGGCTAACACGATAATAATGATGAACGACAAGGTTGTGGTCGATGAGCCGTCGGTGGTGGCGATTGACACCACCAACAACCAACTGAAGGCGGTAGGCAGAAGAGCGCAGCAGATGATAGGAAAGGGCGGTACAATGATCAAGACGACCCGCCCGCTCCGCGATGGAGTGATAGCCGATTTCTATGCGTGTGAGATGATGATTCGCGGTCTGATCAAGATGATACCCGAGAAGCACCGGCTGTTCACCCCCAGCATCCGTCTGGTGATATGCATCCCTTCGGGTTCGACAGAGGTGGAGATACGTGCGGTGCGCGACAGCAGCGAACATGCTGGTGGCAGGGACGTGTACATGATTTTTGAGCCGATGGCTGCGGCACTGGGTATGGGTATCGATGTGGAGGCTCCGGAAGGATGCATGGTGGTGGATATAGGCGGCGGAACGACCGAAATCGCGGTCATCTCTCTCGGCGGCATCGTGACCAACAAGTCCATAAAGACGGCGGGCGATGAGTTCAACGGCGACATCATCGAGTATATGGGTCGTATGCACAACCTAAAGATTGACGAGCCGACGGCGGAGCGCATCAAGATAGCGGTGGGTTCGGCTCTGCCGGAGCTGGAGGAGCCGCTGAACGACTACGAGGTGATTGGCCCGAACAAGGTGACGGCCCTTCCCCTGAAAGTGCCTGTAAGCTATCAGGAGATAGCTCACTGTCTTGACAAAAGCATCATCAAGATAGAGAGTGCCGTGCTTCAGGCTCTTGACCAAACCCCTCCCGAACTGTATGCCGACATCGTCAAGCGTGGCATCTTCCTGACCGGCGGCGGCGCGCTGCTGCACGGTCTTGCCAAGCGTCTGACCGACAAGACGACTATCCAGTTCCACGTGGCGGAAGACCCGTTGCACGCTGTTTCTCGAGGCACGGCGATTGCTTTGAAGAATGTGAAGAACTTTGCATTCCTGATGCGTTAAGTTTCCTGCCAAAGTATATTCGTTAAAAGATTGAGGCGTTATGCATAATCTGCTCCGGCTGATACTGAAATACAGCAACTTCCTACTGTTTTTAGCAATGGAAGTTGCTGCTTTTATTTGGCTTTTTTCGGAGCAGAAGTATCAGCAATCGACTTTTTTAAAGTCGTCTAACGTGGTGGTGGCATCGCTTAATATGCTGCTGACCAATACTGACGAGTATTTTCACCTGCGAGAGGAGAATGAATCTTTGGCGGAGGAGAATGCCAGGCTTAGGGAGATGCTGAACAATTATCAAGGAATGATAGAAGATTCGGTGGAGAGAGACAGCAGTTATGTTTATGCACATTTGCAATGGGGTTATGAACCTGCAAAGGTGGTGGATGTGATGATCAATAGTCAACATAACTATCTGGTGCTGAATAAGGGGGAGAGAGATGGAGTGAGAGAAGGTCAGGGTGTCTTGTCGCATAATGGAGTGGTTGGGATAGTGTCGGCCGTGAACAGACGTTTTGCGCAAGTTATTCCTGTCATTCATCCTAAGATGCGCTTGTCGTGCCGGATACGCAGGAATGGGCAGATGGGCTTTCTGGTGTGGTCGGGACCGTCTCCCGGATATGCCGACTTGACTGACATAGGCAGACATATAGAGGTGGCAAAGGGCGATACGATAGAAACCAACGGATTGACGGGTCTGTTTCCTGAGGGTGTAATGATAGGACTGATAGAAGACATAGAGTTGCCTGACGGCGACACGTATTATAAACTGAAAGTAAAACTGGGTACGGACTTCAAGAGTTTGAGGTACGTTCAGATAGTTCATAATCCTCTTGCTGCAGAGCAGGATAGTATGCGGTTGGTTAAATGAAATGGGTGCGCATCATATCAGTCGGTTTGCTATTGATATTTTTGCAGACGATGGTATTCAATAACCTGCACGTGTTGGGTGTGTGTCATCCGTGGGTGTATCTGCTTTTTTTGGTATGTCTGCCTGTTATGCCGCGTTGGGCTGAGCAGTTGATAGGATGTGTGACAGGGGTGATGATGGACTGCATCTGTTCAACTCCCGGCATACATACGGCAGCCTGTGTGATGGTATCGTGGTTGAAACCTGTTATGCTGTCACGGATGGTTCAGGAGAGCGAGAGGATAGTGGGGCCGATAGTGCCACATACGGCAGGTATTCTGCCTTTTATCCGTTTGACGACAATATTGACCGTGATGCACCATTTGTTGGTGTTCAGTCTGGATGCGTGGAGTTGGAGTCTGTGGTATTGGGTGCTGATAGAGACGATAGTGAGTTCGGTTGTGACGGTAGGTGTGATTTTTGTTTACGGGTTTTTGCTTCATAGGTCATGATTAACCAGCAGTATTATAAGCGTGGTTATATAATAGGCGGTGCAGTGGTTCTGATAGCGCTGGTTTTTGTCTGTAGGTTGTTTTACTTGCAGGTGATAGACAGTTCGACCAAAGATAAGGCGGACGGCAATGCATTAGTGAGGCAAACAATCTATCCGTCGCGCGGTTTGATATACGACAGGAACGACAGTTTGATAGTTTTCAACCAGCCCGTATATGATGTGATGGTGATAGTGAGGGAGATGCGCAAAGGTTTTGACACGTTGTCTTTCTGCAATGCGATGCAACTGACGCGCAAGGATTTTGAGAAGCGTATGCAGGAGATTTGTGACCGGGGGCATAACAGGGGGTACTCACCATATGTGCCGCAGGTGTTCTGGAGTATGCTGTCAAAGGAGGAAGTGGCGGCAGTACAGGAGCAGCTGTATCACTTTGCAGGTGTGTCTGTAAGAAAACGTACCCTCCGCGATTATGTCTATCCATCGGCAGCGCATATAGTGGGCAGTGTGGGGGAGGTTAACAGGCAAGATTTGGAGCGGGACGGTTATTACACCATAGGTGACTATTCTGGCAGGGATGGCATAGAGCGTCAGTATGAAGAGTTGCTTAGAGGAAAAAAAGGTGTGGAGGTGCTGATGCGTGATTCAAAGGGCAGGATACAGGGCAGTTATCATAACGGCGAAAGAGATTATCCGCCTCAATCGGGTACGGACTTGCAACTGACTATTGATATACGTCTTCAGCAGATGGCAGAGGACTTGTTGCAGGGTAAGATGGGCAGTGCAGTGGCCATTGAGCCTAAGACTGGTGAGGTGTTGGCAATGGTGTCCGTGCCGTCGTGGGATCCTCATAGTTTGGTGGGGAGACAAAGATCGAAAAACTATTCAGCCTTATTGAGTGACCCTCATAAACCTTTGATGAACAGGGCGGTGCAGGCGCAGTATCCTCCGGGGTCGACTTTCAAGCCGGTGCAGGCACTGATAGGATTACAGACGGGTGCCATCACGCCGGCAACACTGTTCCCATGCAGCGGACCACTCTCCACACCCATCAAATGCACCCACAACCACGGCTCGCCCGTATCGTTGGAAGCCGCCATTGAGCAATCTTGCAACCCTTATTTTTGGTGGGTGTACCGAACCATACTTGACCAAAACGGAACTAAAACCGCCACTTTCCATCGCACTTACGACCGTTGGCGTGACTATGTGGTCAGTTTTGGCTTTGCAGGACGCTTCGATTCGGATATCTCCAACCAAGCCACGGGAAGCATCCCGCGTGCCAAGACTTTCTCCCGTATTTACGGCGAGAGCGGCTGGCGTCCAATGACCATCCGCTCGCTCAGTATAGGTCAGGGCGAGATTCTCGTTACGCCGCTCCAATTGGCCAACGAAGCAGCTTGCATAGCCAACGGTGGCTACTATATGACACCTCATCTCGTACGGCCGTTGCCTTCTATGCCCGCCGGCTCCCGCCACGAGACAGACATTGACAAAAAGCATTTCGAGGTGGTTCAGCGTGGTATGGCGCGTGTAATGACCAACGGTACAGGACGGCACTACAGCATACCCGAACTGCAGATGTGCGGCAAAACCGGCACAGCCGAGAACCCCCACGGAAAGGACCACGCCATCTTCATCGGTTTTGCACCGCAGGACGACCCGAAGATTGCAGTGGCTGTCGTGGTGGAGAATGCCGGTTTCGGGGCCACATGGGCATGCCCCGTGGCGACAATGATGATGGAAAAGTACCTGACCGATTCCGTTTCCCGCCCTGATCTCTACGATCGCATCCGTTCCGCTCATTTTATCCAGTCTGATGTACAATGATTTCCTCCTCCTCTGTCAATAGCCGCAATTCTGTCTGGAAAGGTCTGGACTGGGTAACAGTTCTGGTTTATATAGTTCTGGCTCTCTTCGGCTGGATTAATATCTACGGTGCGTGCTTTACTTACGAGCAGTCATCTATGTTCTCGTTTGATAATCCGGCAGGCAAGCAGTTCGTGTGGATTATGTCTGCATTGGTGGTAGGAATGATTGTTCTGTTGATTGACGAGCGCATATATGATATTTTTGGTTACTGGCTGTATGCTGCAATTATTGTAGTGCTACTTGTAACTCCCGTAATCGCCACAGGCACAAAGGGATCGCTATCGTGGATTGCGTTTGGGTCTGTCAAGTTGCAGCCTGCAGAGTTTGCTAAGTTTGTGACGGCAATAGCGGTGGCGAAGTATATGAGCCGTTATGGTTATTCTGTTCGTTCCTGGCGCGATTTGGTAGTACCTTTCTGTTTGATAGGGCTGCCTATGGTCATCATTATGATATTGCAGAAAGAAACCGGTTCAGCGTTGGTTTTTGCTGCTTTTATTCTTGTTTTTTACACGCAGGGAATGAATAGAAAAGTTATGCGATACGGCTTGTTGGCTATCATTGCGGTGGTGTGCATATTGAAACTGCAGATTATTCCCGACAAATGGATTGACAGTGTTTTTCAGCCGCACCAACGTGCACGTATAGAGGTGGCTTTGGGCATACGTGAAGATCCTATGGGATATGGCTACAATGTGGCACAATCGCTCATTGCCATCGGTTCGGGCAGGTTCGTCGGTAAAGGTTTTCATCAGGGGACCCAGACTCAACTGGAGTTTGTGCCGGAGCAGCATACCGACTTCATTTTCTGTACGGTAGGTGAAGAATGGGGGTTTGTGGGATCGTTCTTTGTTGTAGCTTTGTATGTGTTTCTTATTCTGCGCATTATATATATAGCCCAACGGCAAAGAGACGTGTTCTCACAGGTGTATGCCTATTCGGTGGCGTGCATACTGTTTTTCCATTTTGGCATCAATATCGGTATGGTCTTGGGGCTTGTGCCGGTGATAGGTATTCCTTTGCCGTTTTTCAGTTATGGCGGGTCATCATTCCTCAGTTTCTCGCTTATGCTTTTCATTTTGCTTCGTATGGACGGGTCGAGAATAAATAAAATGCGCTGATTGTTTCGCACTTTGTCCTTTTTGCAGTATTTTTGCGCGGTTAAAAAGAGAAAGATTATGATAGACGCTATTCGTGAGTTTTTTGGAGTTGTTCACTGGGGCGATGCCTTTGCTGCCTTTGTGTTGTTGATTGCCATAATTGATCCTATCGGCAATATGCCTATCGTGGTGCAGTTGCAGGACAAGGGGGCGAAGATTCATCCTGTGCGTGTGGCATTTTTCTCGCTTCTGATATTCTTGGTGTTCTTGTTGTTGGGCGACTTGATGTTAGTCATCTTTCAGTTGGATATACGTTACTTTGCTATAGCAGGAGGTGCTGTGATTATGTTGCTTGCCTTGGAGATGGTGCTTGATACACAGATCTTCAAGACCACCGATTTGGGCAATGAGAGCAGCGATATTATTCCTTTGGCTTTTCCTATGTATGCAGGTCCGGGTTCGTTTACAGCGTTGCTGTCAATGCACGTAAAATATAGTATTGCATCGTTGTTAGTCACTGTGGCTCTGTGCGTTGTGTCGCTTTATATAGTTCTTCGCGGCACTAACTGGCTTACCCGTCACTTGGGGCCGGTGGCACTCTATGTGGTGCGTAAGTTCTTCGGAGTTATAGCGTTTGCTATTTCTATTCAGATTATTCTTACTAACCTCTTCTCGTGCCTTCATGGGGCTTGACATACGGAGTGGTTCTACAGTCGGCATTGTCGGTCGGGTTGGACGATGTAGGCTTGGTGTCGGCGCAGAGGTGGGATAGTGACGCGCTCTTTATGGACCAATGGGTGGCGCATGGTTTTCACGGTAATATGTCTTACTTGGAGCGTAACAGCGATAAACGATACGATATAAGGGAGTTGGTTCCGGGGGCAAGAACTGTGATTGTGGCGTTGCTAACTTATGAGCATTCGGGGCATGACTACCACCGGACTATGAAAAGCAGACTCTATGAGTTGAAGCAAAGGTTGACAGACTTATTGCAACCAACAGGAACGCCGGCAGACAGCATGTTTTCAACTGACCATCAGCATATTTTTTGCGATTCGGCACCCATATTGGAACGACGGATGGCTGTCGCTGCGCGCTTGGGTTTTATAGGTAGAAACCACCAGCTCATTCACCCGCAATTAGGAAGCCGGGTACATATAGGCGAATTGGTACTCCAAAAAGACGTGCCGGACGAACAGCGTGAGTTACCAGAAAATGGATGTGGCGATTGCCGCAAATGTATAGAGGCTTGCCCGGGGCAGGCGTTGGGTAGAGACGAATGGGACGCAAGGCGGTGTGTAGCATACGTGACACATAAATGTGAAATTTGTCAACAAGTTTGTCCTTATAATGAAAAACTTAAATGAACTTCGTATAGCCTTGGCATCTGACCACGCAGGCTACAATCTTAAGCAAACAGTTATCAGTTTCTTGACCGGTAATGGTGCGCAAGTGAAAGATTTCGGTTGTTATTCTGCCGACAGTTGTGACTATCCTGACTTTGCCCACCCCTGTGCCGCAGCGGTCGAAGATGGCGGTTATGACTACGGAATAGTCATCTGCTCAACCGGCAACGGCATTTGTATGACTGCAAATAAACATCAGCACATACGTGCCGCCCTATGTTGGGAAACACGCCTTGCCGAACTTGCACGCCAGCACAACAACGCCAATATTTTGGGTCTGCCTGCTAATTTTGTGACGGAAGACAAAGCGTTGGATATTGTTCGCACCTTTTTCTCGACAGACTTTGAAGGTGCTCGCCACCAAAGACGTATTGACAAAATACCTGTGGCATAGAGCCTCTAATCTGCTGCGTGCCGAATGGCACTATCTCTTGGCAGGCATAGGCATTGAGAGGTTCACTCATTTGCCTGTTTTCGTTTCTGTCGAACCTGCCGGCTTCTGCCAGCTCAGTTGCAAAGAATGTCCTGTCGGGCAAAGTCATAACGTACAGTCGCGTAGAACTCTCCCAATATCGCTTTTCCGACATATTCTCAGCGAGTTATCGTCATACGTTTACACTATGCAATTCTATTTCCAAGGTGAGCCGTTGCTCTGTCGTGACTTGCCGGAGATGATAAGACTTGCGCACGATGAAGGCCTTTACACCATTGTCAGCACCAATGCGCAAGCACTCACCGAAGAGCGCGCAAACGCTCTTGTACAAGCGGGACTGAGCAGGATCATCGTGTCAATGGACGGACTGACACAAGCGTCATACGGGGCGTACAGGCAAGGTGGCGATGTGAAGAAAGTGATTGATGCATTACGATTCTTGCGTGAGGCTAAAACTGAACATAATAGTCATATAACGATTGAACTGCAATGTCTTCTGTTACGTTCCAATGAAAACGAATGGTCTGACTTTAAGCGTCTTTATTGCTCTCTTGGTGCTGACACGCTCACTTTCAAAACGGCGCAATTCTACAATTTTGAGAATGGCAATGACTTGATGCCAACTTCCGAACGTTATAGCAGATACAAGAAGCAAAAAGACGGCACTTATCGTCTTAAACGCTCCAAACGGATATGCCATCGTATATTTACCGGCTGTGTCATCAGTGCGGATGGCAAAGTCCTGCCTTGCTGCTTTGACAAGGAGAAGCGGTATGAATTCGGACAGATGACTTTGGATTCTTCGTTCTCAACAATTTGGCATTCTGAACGGGCCAATCTCATTCGCCGGCAGGTCTTGCACTCCAAATCGCTCCCCATCTGCACCAACTGCACCGGATAATCGCACCACTCTTATCGGAGCTTCGCCTACAGTCAGTCGACAGTCAACTGAATCTGAATAGCCTAATCTGAACACGCAATTAGGTTACTCTGAATTCAATTTTTCCTGGAAATTGCCTTTTTTAAGAAAGTCAGCCAAATATTCCTGCTCCGTCTGACCCGGGGTGGGAATAAATTCGGCTTTGTCAAGAAGATTAAGTGCCGCCAAGTCCATCACCGTTGAATAACCGCTTCGGCAGATAATCTTCTTTGCTCCTTGAAGTATATCAACTAATGGCTCATCTTTCAGAAAAGGCACAATAGTCTGATTCCCACGTTGCCATTTAACTTCCGGTTCTCCATATTTGCCTCTGATAATCAGCACTTGCTCGTTCTTGCCGTCATACCGTTGTCTTATCGCTTGTTCCAGTAATGTGCGTTGAGGCTCTAATCCTGACAACAATGCAACCACCTCATAACGTGTGTCTTGTCTATTAGAAGGCTTAAGACGTGACAATGGTCCGATATAACGTATCTTTTCTGATGGCAGATGTCCTGCGCTATGACTGAGTACTCCGCTCAAACTCTTTGAAAATTCCTCATAATCCGGTACCCACACCTCATCATACCTGTTCCAGATAAGCCGGTGCAGCCGGTGTGCAAACTTTTCAGCCCACCGCCAGCCTCGTGGCAAACGTACAAAAAGTTGATGGGTGATATAAATATTGCGTACTCCTTTGGCATGGCACCCGAACCTGTTGTCGGAGATGATCTCATCTATACGCTCTTGCCTGACAATCTTCTCCGACAACCGATGATCAGCCAAGGCTGACCTGATTATTTTAGGCAATGCACGCACTATCGCCCACGTCTGACTTTTGCCTTCTGAATAACGCAACTCCAATGGCGATAACGGTATCATACGTAGGGTGGGGAATGTCTTTTTCAATAGGCGAAGGCTTATCCCGTCACCTGCCAACACAACCTCATTCCCCTCGGCAATAAGTTGGTTGACAATAGGTATACAACGCGTGGCATGTCCTAATCCCCAGTTCAATGGCGCAACCAATATTCTCATAGCACCGCAAAAGTAACATAATTATTGCTCACAAGCAAACATTTGGCTACCTTTGCGCGTTTTTATATTTTTTTGATTATGAAATGTGGAATCGTAGGATTGCCCAACGTGGGTAAATCGACACTCTTTAATTGTCTTAGTAACGCCAAGGCGCAGTCGGCTAATTTCCCTTTTTGCACTATCGAACCTAACGTAGGGGTGATAACTGTGCCGGATGAACGTTTAAACCGTCTTGGCGAAATGTGCCGGCCCGAAAGGGGCATTATCCCGGCCACAGTTGAGATAGTGGACATCGCAGGATTGGTGCAAGGCGCAAGCAAGGGTGAAGGACTGGGCAACAAGTTCTTGGCTAATATACGCGAAACAGACGCGATTATCCATGTCTTGCGCTGTTTTGACGATGATAACGTGGTACACGTGTCTGGTACGGTGGACCCGGTTCGCGACAAAGAAATAATAGATGCAGAACTCCAACTCAAAGATCTTGAGACAGTTGAGTCACGCATAGCCAAGACCGAAAAGCAGGCTAAAGCAGGCGGCGACAAACAAGCCAAAGTGGCTCTCGAACTGCTCAAACGATATCAGGAAGTACTCTCGCAAGGGCGCAACGCGCGAGAAGTGGAACTGCTTAACAAGGAAGAAGAAACCGCAGCCAAAGAGATGTTCCTGCTTACCAACAAAGCCGTTATGTACGTGTGCAACGTGGATGAAAATTCGGCTCTTAACGGCAACCGCTACGTTGAACAGGTGCGTCAGGCGGTCAAGGATGAAAATGCACAAGTACTCGTTCTCGCTGCCAAAACAGAAGCCGAAATAGCTGAATTGGAAACATACGAAGAACGTCAGATGTTCCTCGGCGAAATAGGTTTGCAAGAGTCTGGTTGTAACCGCCTCATCAAGTCGGCTTATGCGCTTCTCCAACTCCAGACGTTCCTGACTGCCGGCTCCGATGAAGTCAGGGCGTGGACTTTCCGCAAAGGATGGAAGGCACCCCAATGTGCAGGAGTAATTCATACTGACTTTGAACGCGGCTTTATCCGTGCCGAAGTGATTAAGTACGATGACTTTGTCAGTCTCGGAGGCGAAACTCAGTGCCGTGCCGCTGGCAAATTGTCTGTCGAAGGAAAAGACTACGTGGTGCAGGACGGAGATATAATGCACTTTCTCTTTAACGTTTAATTTTCAATTTTCTCATGCCTGACTTTATATCGTCCAATCCGTGGCTTCTGACCCTGATGTTGGTCATCGGTCTTGTTCTTCTTGTCAAAGGAGCGGATTGGCTCGTTGATGGAGCTTCAGCCATTGCTAAACGTTTCGGAATAAGCGATTTGGTAATCGGGCTTACAGTTGTCGCATTCGGCACATCAATGCCGGAGTTTGTGGTCAATATGGTTTCTGTCGCTGACGGCGTGACCGACTTGGCACTGACCAACATTTTAGGCTCAAACATCATCAATACTTTCGTTATACTTGGTCTGACAGCTGTCGTTTATCCCGTTGTGTCGCAGAAACACTCGCGTGATTTCGACATTCCTCTTTCTATTGTTGCCGGTATTCTTGTCTTTGTCTGCGTGGCTGTACGCTCACCGTTTGGCGAAGAAGGTCAGGGGGTTACACGTATTGGAGGCTGCCTGTTGCTCCTCTGTTTTCTCTTTTTCATCTACAACACTTTCCGCCATGCCAAAGACCATCCCAATGAAATAGAGGCGGAAAGTCACAAACCTATGCCTGCTTTTAAGGCTGTCCTTTTCATACTGATAGGATTGGCAGGTCTGGTTTTTGGCGGGGAAATGATAGTCAAGTCGGCTGTGCAAATTGCTACTAATCTGGGTGTTTCGGATGCAATTATCGGTCTGACTATCGTAGCATTGGGTACTTCCATGCCCGAATTGGCGACATCAGTCATCGCTGCCGCCAAACATAACTCAGACATAGCGCTCGGCAACGTCATAGGCTCCAATATCTTCAACGTGTATCTCGTACTTGGCACATCTGCGGTTGTCCGTCCTTTGCCCGCATACGACGGCATTATTCTTGACGCTTGGATGGTGGCAATCGGTAGCATACTGGTATGGCTGTTCGTCAAAGCCAATCGCGAAAGGAAAATCCAACGTTGGGCGGGTGCCATACTCCTTTTGGTCTATATGGCTTATCTCGTCATGCGGCTGCGTAATGCCGTCTGATTCAAAAAGTTGCGCGAAGCAGCAAATGTAAGTCGGTGCGCGTGACGGCCGCCAACGAATGTTCACGTACCCACGAAGGCGCATACACCTTTTCCGACACACGGAAATATAGTGACAACTGCTCTATAATCTGCCAGCGCAGATTGATGTATGCCTGCCCGCCTATGCCGTACAATGCCGGAATTGAAAAGGAATAAAGCACATCGTTCTCATAGCAATAGATGCGGTTGTCCCAGTCTCTTACGCGAAAGCCTTGCAACCTGACTTGCAGTGTCAGCGGCACTTGTACCCACGCATACTGCACATCCTGCGTCAAACTGTAACCAAAAGTAGGTTTGCCCCCTTTCGTATGGGCAATATTGCCGTCCGCCCGCGTCACCAACCGCCAGCGGTCTTGCTCCCATATAAAACTGTACCTTAACGAATAATTCTCTTTCCCGCCTTTCTGCCTGCTGCGCAAGCGCACATTACTGCGCCACGCGTTTTCGGAACGGTACTCTATTTCGCCCATCGCATCATAGCCCCAAGACGGTGAATAAGGAATACCGTACTTGACTCCGTCAAAACGGAACACATCGCCGTACCACGCAAAACGCCAATGACGCAGCATACCTATGTCCATTCCTGCATACAAGCCGTTCTCATCATTCAACCGCGATGTCTCGGAAAATGCATATCCCTGTGTGTTGTCAAAGTACGGAGAATAATATCGGTATAGCACGATCAGTCCCAAGTCTGGTATAGGATTGAGACGTGTGCCGACTATTGCTCCATAACCCCAGTGCCTGAGGTTCTGCGTTGTTGCCGCCTCTCCGAAAATGTCAGCTATGCCCAAACGATAGCGGAAATTAACCCCGCCTATCCACTGGTTGGTCCCGCGAAAATAATGCTGGTTATACTCTGCTTTGGCAAAATAATATCGCACACTGTCCGAATATATATTCTCCGACATCGTAAACCCGACCTTCAGGTTTCCTCTCTTATATGTGGTGTTAAAACCTATAAGATGATGTCTGAGCGAATCGTTAGGCTGCAAAAAACTATACCACCCACTTGCCTGCCAATGACCCGCCGTCACTGTCGCTCCTGCGCCGCGAAGTGCCGTAAAAGAGGCTGAACTGTGGTATCGTAAACCTTCTGTCGTTGTGGCTGCATTCATCACGTACATCGACTTGCCGAAATGATACGGTGTGGCAGCCACTAATCCCTGACCGAACGAAGCCTGATAATTGCCAGCCACGAATGTCTGCAACGCGCCTATCTTCTTTAGTTGCAAATATCCTCCATACAGCATTTCTTTCGCCTCCGCGCCAGTCGGACGCTGAACAGTCACCCCCAAACGCACGTGGTCCTTATATTTGAATCTGTACCTCAACTGACTGTACACAGGGTCATTCTGTTTGTTGCGTTTAGGGTCTTCCAAGTAACGGCCATCTACTCTCATCGACAATTCGTGACGGCCGAAACGAAACACATCTCGAATAGAAAGCGAATCATTATCAATACTTTGTATGCACACAAATGGCAGTAGGTTTCTGATCTCATAATCTCTCAAACTGCCTATCAGTTGCAGCTCATACAAACTGATCATAGGGTGACGATAGACGTAAAGCAGTATGTCGTCTATCTGTTTGTCAGAGAGAAAACCTAATTGCGACAAATCTTCATAGGTTGCGCTGTTGAGGTTAATCGGTTGCTCGGCTATTGACAGCAGTCTTTCTTGTAAGTCTTCATAATCAATATCTTCCGTCTCCGACAAGAACGAATAAATATCATCTGTCACCGCATCAATATCCACAGGCGGGAGAGACGCAAACACAGGCAGTGACACAGATAATAATATGAGCATTAGGTTACGCATAACAACGCAAAAGTAACACAATGTTTGCGAACGTACAATAATTGCCCTACTTTTGCCCCAATCAAAAAGAGATAAAGTGAAAAACAGACGGATACTGACCGCCATCGAATGGCTTGTCACCATTGCTGCCTACGGCTATCTGGGCTACAGGCTTCTGACTTACGGCCACTATGACCGGCTGTCAGACCTGTTCGGTATGTCCGGCATTAAAGAATGGCTCTGTTTCGCTCTCTGTTTGTTGCTTATGCCTGTCAACTTCTTTCTCGAATCAGCAAAATGGAAAGAACTGCTGCTGTATATGCATCCGCTATCACGCAAGGAGGCCTTGCATCAAGTCTTATACGGTCAAATGGCGGCCTTCGTCACTCCCTATCGTATAGGTGACATACCCGCACGAACCTCTAAACTCAAAGACACGCACCATTGGAAATCCGCTATCGCTTTGGGAATGTACGGAGGTATAATCCAAACATTCGTCATTATCGCTTGTGGCATCATTCCAGTCTTTTTTTTCTTTCGCCACACAACCCCCGAATACCTTCTTACAGTTACTTCTTGTCTTGTTATCGCATTGATACTGATGGCCGTTATGCAAAAGAAAAGCCTGCCTCAGTCTATTCGGTTGACAGGCAGGCAATTCGCTCTCACTCTCGTTTGGAGCAGCCTTCGTTATCTGTGTTGGCTCATTCAGTTTGTTCTCATTATGTCGTGGGCAGGTGTTATGCTGCAACCGGTTGACCTGTTTGTTGCTTTGCCCGCCTACTATCTCTTCGTTACCGTCACACCCAATATTCCTGTCGCTGATGCCGGCATTCGTGGCAGTTGGGCTGTTTTTACGTTCGGAAGTTTTGGCGTTTCCGCGCCTGTGGCAGCACTCATCGCTCTCTCTATGTGGGCGATTAACACTCTCTTGCCGGTCGCTCTCTATTTGCCTTTACGCTCCTGCATCAGGCAGTGACACTTACTTGGCCTCACGAACAAGACGTACAGCGCAGCCGCGATTGGTGGGAGTGGTCGAACGGCCATAGATATATTCCTTGCCAAATGACAATGCCGTACCCGAACTGGCTGACCAATAGTAACCTGCGGTCTCAGATTTGTTAATCTTGCCGTTGTCTGAATAACCCGTCATTGGCAGGAAAACACAACCCTTTTCCTCCATCTTCTTCCATTGGGAATCTGTAAAGTTGTTGTCTGAGGCCTTCGTTCCCTCCTTGCCTGCTATAAAGCGGTTTTTCACCGGTAGTTTGGAGTTGTCCGGCAGTATCAGCATTCCTGCCACACCGTTCACTGTTGCTAACGTGAAACGTGCTTTTGCCTCATCTCTTTTGTACAATAAGTGCCACCACTCGTTGCTTGTCAGTGTACGCCACTGGTTGTTACCGCCGTTAGCGATAGCGTTCCTGCCCCACTCTTGATAGTTGGAAAAGTCGGTCGCAAACTTTGTAAAAACGGTCGGACGGTCGCCGGTTCCCCAGCAGAACAAGTCTATAACATGGTTTTTGTCGTTCTTGTTGCCTAAAGCGGCATACTGACTGCTTGCAAACTGCCATGTCTTTTCTTCCGCATCATACTGCAGGTTACCAGGCGCAAAAACAACTTTTTTGCCCTCACCAACTGTGAATGTATATTTGTCCGTCGTGGGATAAGTTATCGTCTTGGCAGGTTCATTTGTGGTGGATTCATTCGCAGTTGAAGACGATGCCGTCTGATTGTCACTCTTATCGGGTTCGGCACTGACGCGCTCATTCTGTTGGCGTTGCTGTCTCTCCCAATTGTCGTATCGTTTGCCATTTTGACCTGCAACCTCTTTGTCTTTAGGAAACTCTATCACCATTCCGTAGGCAGTGGCAAAACGTTTGGTGGCTATTAGGGGGAAATAAATCTTCTTGCTGACAGTGGTGGTAATGTTTATAATAACCTGACCGTCTTTAAGTTTGGCTTTGTCGTACATGTCCTGTATGGCATTGTTGACCAGTGCCCCTTTGTCCAGAATACCGGCACCGAAAACATACATCTGGTTGCACTCGCCTTTTACTTTCTTCACATAGCGGAAATGACTGTCTTGTATTACCACATTGGTGTTGTTGTTTGAGTTCTGATAACTCGTCTTATTAGTGCCGCAACCGCTCATTAACAGACATACGGCAGCAAAAAATAAGTAAAAAATACGTTTCATAAATATTATGTATATGTTTTTTGTTCTTTTTTAAAGATGCTACATATAAGCGCACAAAGATACGACTTTTTTTGTGTTACCAACATCTTTTGCCAAAATATTGCCCTGCAATTGAAGACGATAACCACCAAAAGACATCTGAAATTTGGTCAAAAAACCGCTTGTATCAGTTTG
>Ga0310696_10002145_pt1 | contig 26739 bp, 27 predicted proteins | sample AusTroGonzalo_MG_4_FD_203885 | JGI IMG/M metagenome (GOLD analysis project Ga0310696, IMG submission 203885) | Bovine rumen microbial communities from tropical cattle in Woodstock, Queensland, Australia - Gonzalo_02 (v2) (version 2) | ecosystem: Host-associated > Mammals > Digestive system >...
CGCTCTTTTGCAATTTTAAGCTTTACTTCTTCCGGAATGCGGTAGCATGATCTCTTGGGTTTTGTTTTTGTCTCTTCTTTTACCATTTTTGTTGACTTTTGTGTCAACTTTTTTCAGCGTAAGACAACCTGTCTGGGACTTGCCTGGGACTTCCGAAGGCGTGTGCGGGTTAAGCCAAGGTGTACTTCTCTTTCATCAACTTGTCGATGGCGTGCTGGATCTCCTTGGAGGGACGGAACCCGAGTTCGGGACGGATGGTGTGCGCTTTGCCTTCGTCAAGGCTGTTGGCTATATACAAGGCCACGTATTTCTGGAATATCCCTAAACCGCCATTGGCGTATCTGCCCAAATAACAGAGGATATGGCACACTTCCTTCCAGTTGAAGCGCGAGCCCTCCTGCCGTCCCTTGTCGTAAATCACGTTGCTCACTTCCGTAAGGTCCAGTATATCGGCCCATAACGCCATGTACTTGTCCTTCCATGAATAGTCCACATGCGGAATCGTCCTTTCCACATAATGGAGAATCTCCTCACGGATAGATTTTCTGTCGGTCGGATCCAGGCTTTCGTTCTGGGGCTTTGCTCTGGTTCCATAGTAGTAGTTGTTGACGACCGTCGTCGCGGCCGGAACCAGGTTCTCCACATGGCCGATGTGGAACTCTTGGTGGAAAATATTGCTGCCGTCAGGAACGGCTTCTTTGTCGATGCTCATCTTTTCGTTTTTATAACTGCTTGATTTACAATGTGCGCGGTGAGTGATGAACTCGTGATACTAATCACGGAGCCCTACACGGATCCCCGCATTGTATTTTTGCCGTCGAAATCAATCACGAAATGATTTCAGACGTTCTTTGACATATTGGAAGATTTAAAATTGACCGTTGACCGTTGCCCCAGGGCTCCGCTTCGCTTCACCCTGGGCTGACATATTTCGGGCTTACAGCCCTTTTGGAAGAAGTTCCTGAAACCTGAAACCTGAAACCTGAATCTTGAAACCTGAATCTTGAAACCTGAATCTTGAAACCTGAATCTTGAAACCTGAATCTTGAAACCTGAAACCTGAATCTTGAAACCTGAAACCTGAATCTTGAAACCTGAAACCTGAAACTCGATATTCCCAACCGTGAAACCAAAACCTTAACCCAATTTCTAACCTTTAAAATCTTAAAAGTATGGCAAGAATCCATCAAGTCGGCTTAGGCCGCAAAACAACCGGTACCATCGACGGTATCACGTATGTAACCCGTAACGGCGTCACCTACGCCCGTGCAGTGCCTGTCATGCCGAAAAGCATCTACAAGACCCCGGCGGCCTTGAAGCGACAGGCGATCTTCAAGCTGGTGCAGATGCACCTCAACTACCACCAGAACACCATCCGTCAGACCTTCACCCCCAAGGGGAACGGCACCGCGAGAAACCGCTACTATGCGGTGAACGGCAAGGCCTTCACGAAAGCCCTCGACACTTTGGCCGACCGCTATGTGGCGGGCGAGCTTGTCACCATCGCCGATGTGGAGGCCGCCATCTGCGCCTACGCAGGCGAGAATCCCCAGGCCATCACGATCGCCCAGAAGAACGGATACGGCCAGGTCTTCCTCACCGGCGACTGGCCCGACACGATCACGCTCCATGCCAACGGCGGGGACAGCACGGTGATTGTTGTCGTCTCTACGACAAGCTCCGAGAATGACTCCGAGAACGGCGAAGAGAACTAGTTTCTTTAGTTTCAGGATTCAGGATTCAAGATTCAGGATTCAGGATTCAAGTGCGTGAACGGAACCTGAAACCTGAAACCTGAAACCTGAAACTTGAAACCTGAAACTATTTTTAACCCCAAAATCCAATCATTATGAAAGTTAAATTAACAAAACAGCAGATTCAAGAAATCGTGGCCGATCCCGAGAAAGCGCGGGAGGCCGGCGTGAAAACGAACGACCCCTGGTGGGTGATCGTCCTGAAAGTCATCTCCTACATTATCGGCCTCATCCTAGCCGGGGCCGTCACCACCGGCTGCGCCACCGCGGCGCTCGCGGCGCTCGTGGCGTAGCATAAATAGTCGCATGTAGAGACGGGGCATGCCCCGTCTCTACGTATTACCCAACATCGGCCTCATCCTAGCCGGGGCCGTCACCACTGGCTGCGCCACCGCGGCGCTCGCGGCGCTCGTGGCCTAACATAAATTGACGTTTGTAGAGACGGGGCGCGCCCCGTCTCTACGTATTATAGATGAAACTTATAATTTTAGAACAATGAGAAGCATCACCTTAATCATCATTCACAGCAGCGCCGTGCGTCCGTATCAAGAGAGCGGTGTTAGCGAAATCGACCGCTGGCACAAGGCCCGTGGTTGGAAGAACGGTTGCGGTTTTCACTTTGTGATCCGCCGCGACGGCACCATTGAACTTGGTCGTCCCCTGAGCATGGAGGGCGCCCACTGCAAGTATCACAACCGCCACAGCATCGGCGTGTGCTACGAAGGCGGCTTGGACATGGAGGGTCGTCCCTGCGACACCCGCACCCGCGCCCAGCGGCAAGCGATGCGCCATCTGCTCGGGCAGCTCCACTCCCAGTTCCCCAAGGCCCTGATCATGGGTCACAATGTGTTCGCGCCTTCGAAGGTCTGCCCGGGATTCAACGCGGCGGCAGAGTACCGGACCTTGCAGCCCCGGTAGGGGATGGATTCAGGATTCAGGATTCAGGTTTCAGGATTCAGGTTTCAGGTTTCAAGTTTCAAGTGGTGGCGCCCAACTCTCAACTCTAAACTCTCAACTCTCCAATAACCAATAACCAATAACCAATAACCCATAACCCATAACCACTACCCATTCACCACCGTCCCCGGGTTGTTGTTGAACTGCGACACGTAGGGGAACTCGAAGGTCTGGTGCGGGAGGTCGCGTTTCAGGATGGCGGGCATGATGCTGTCGATCAGCTTGAAGGTGTCCTCGGAGAGGTTGCCGTACTCCAGCGCGAAGCGGTACAGCATGGTGCAGATCTCCTCGCCTGCGGACTTGCTGAACCGTTCCTTGACGTGGGCGGCCACATCGTTGAGGCTGAACACCAGCATGTTCGAGCCCGGGTTGGCTTGGGGCAACGGCTTGGACTTCTTTTTCGAAGGCCAGTGGATGAGCTTATCGTTTTCTTTCTGCAGCTCCTCGGTCAAGGCTTTGTATTCGGCCTCCAACCGCGCTAACTCCAAAGCATGGCTTTTTTGCATCTCCTCAAGCTGCGTTCTGAGCGCATCGCGTTCCTCCCGGTATCGTTTGGCTAAATCCAGCTTCTGGCTCTCCTCCGTGCCCTCCAACGACAAGCGGAGCCGCCGTTCGCCGGTTTCCTCCGCGTTCATGTCCGGCGAGGCTATCGGCGGAAGCAACGGGTGGTCTTCCGGGTCGAAGCTGCCGGTGCTGATCCGTTGGCTCAGCTCCTTTAGGAAACACAGCTCCTCCGGATGCATTTTGGGGTAGAGGGGCTCTTTCATGCAGGCGATGAGTTTCAGCTGGTCGTCCGGGTCGGGATAGAGCCGCACGTATTTTTCAATGACGGAATGGGCGTAATTGCAGGTTACGTTCGCCCATGTGCGCCGCCATGTGCTCATTGTGATATCCCGCTGCGGGTCGCTATACCCCCAGAAGGATTTTTCTTGCTCCACTGTCAGCGTGAACTCGGGGAAAATTTCGGAAACCGGGCAGGTCATCACGGGGAAGCGCTCGGGCACCTTTATCTTGTATTCGTGCAGCTTCTGTGCCAGTTCTTCGGCGAAATGGCAGAAGGCGCTGTTGCGCAGGTAGGGGGCTAGGACGTGTAGGAAACAGTCCTCATGGAAGGGGCGTTTCCGATCGCCGCTGAGCAAGGCCCACACCGCGCAGAACACCAACTGCGCCCCTTCGGAGGATTGGAGCCAGGCCTCCTCCTCCGCCCAGTAGCGGCGCCCTAGGTCGATGCCCGGGTTCACGTCGTAGTGGATACGGACGCACTGGTAGTAGATCTCGTCGAACAGTTTCACTACCGGCACGTCGATTCCGCTTGTGGAAAGGATGACGAGGAATTCCTGGTAGAGGAATCGGTTCAGCGGGCTGTTCCGGAGGTAGTCGGTTACTTCATGCTGCCCGTGGAAGAGCAGTTTGCGGTTAAGTTCGGAGGCGTTCATTGTTGGGGTTTCGTTTTTTTTCGCGCTTCGCGCTCAAAAATTCATGTCACACAGAAATCACGGAAATCACGGAAATCTGTTTGCCTTGTGGCGGAGGGTTTTGGGTTTGGCGGTTGGGTGGTTGAGGGGCTGGTGGGTTGCGGGTACACCTTTATTCCTCCCTGCCACAGCAAGGAGGAACCAGAAGGGAGTTTCGAAGAAATCTCTTTCCCGAAACCAGGGGTCGCCTTCTGACCCAGCGGCACTTACCCACCACCTTACGGAAAGCAGGTGATACTTCCCGCGCGGCAAAGGTACAAATTATTACATTACACGTGTAAGTTTTTTTTGTTGGGGGAGGACGGAAATTACGGAAAGCGGTTTGCAGATTTTTTCACATTAATTACCGTGTAATTGGACGTTAATTTTCATTAATTTTTGCGCCTTTCCGGCTGGGGGCGGTGAGTTCCTTCTCCAGCAGGGCGTACACGTAGCCGGAACTTTGGCTGTAGAGGTCAGAGGCGGGGCGCTGCAGGGCCGCATAGATGTCGGAGGCATAAACGGTCTCCACGGCCTTGGGCAGCGTGTAGCCCTGGCGATCCATCAGCAGCTGGATGAGGTCGGAGGTGATGCCCTCGACCATAAATTGGAATTCCTGCTCACTCACTCTCATACGGCAACAATTTTTCTATGGCCCGTGGGGTACAGAAGGCATACTGGAAAGTGATGCCCTTCATGTAGTGCAGGCGACGCAGGTACTCCTGTTTGTCAATATTGCCCATCCGGTAGTTACGGATCTGCAGTCCTACCCGGTCGTTAGCTATGGGTCCGTACACCACATCGAAAGAGTGCATATATGGCGGCAGGTTGGTCTCGTCGCGATGCAGATAGACAAAGTCGCCCTATTCGTCGGTGTAGCCGTCGAACGACTTGAACATCAGCGTCCCATCGGAAAGTAGCTTCTCGTCAAAGCTGTAGGCATTGACAACCGGCTCACCGCCAAAGATATCCATACGTGCAAGAGCCACGTCCATGGCCTGAACGGGGTCGGTGGTGAGGTAGAAGGCTTGGCCGAAGTCTTTGTAGGGGTTGCATTTGGTCAGGTCAATGCGGTCAATGCGGATGTTGGAGCCGTGATAGAGAATCATAGCGTACCTCCCATTCTGCGGCAATAGGCAGAGAGATCGCGCACGTTGGACGCGAACGACTGCGTGTGCAGGTAGCCGTATTGCCGGTCGTAGAGTTCCAGCGCCTTATAGCGGCTGAGGTACTCCACGGCCTGCGGTGTCGTGAGCCCGAAGTGGGCCGCAAACTCGGCAATGAGCGCCACCACATATTGTGCCTTGTCTGATGCCATAATTATTTGTGATTTTGGTCTCTTTTTTTCGATGTTTTTTTATCCCGTTGGAGGTGGGGAGTTAATCCCGCAGAGGGGGTATTAATGCTATTGGTTCATTTCGCTCACTTTTTATTTCACACAGAAATCTCTTTCCCGAAACCAGGGGTCGCCTTCTGACCCAGCGGCACTTACCCACCACCTTACGGAAAGCCGATTATACCTTCCACGCGGCAAAGGTACAAATTATTTTATTACGGGTACAAGTTTTTTTGTTGGGGGAGGAGAAAAAATGCACATACCGCCGCCGCCCATCTTTTTCCCCCTCTCTCGCCCGGCGGCGCGCACCATTCCGCCGCGAACGCAGTGAGCGAGCGGAACCTCCTCCGTTTAACCGCAAGCTACCCGAAAACTACTTGAACTGAGCTTGCGCAGCAAGCTATTGTTTAAAAAAAGCATGCGCTGCAGGGATAAAATGCAGCGCATGCTTGGCGGTTTCAGGATTCAGGTTCGGTTCACGCACTTGAATCTTGAATCTTGAAACTTGAATCTTAAATATGCTCCTCCACCCCGCGGAAATGGACGTTGAGCTCGTGGAGGTGCTCCAGGAGGATGCCGAGGGAGGTGCCTTCTGTTATCTTGGCGAAGGCGTTGACATCCTTGGGGAAGCACTTGCCGCCATAACCGTACTTGCCGTCGGGCCCGGGCACGTAGGTGTGCGTGTCGTTGATGTAGCCCGAAAGGAGGACACCGGTGTGTACCTTGCGCCAGTCGGCCCCCATCTTTTCGCAGTATTCGCGGCAGGCGTTGAAGTAGGTGACCTTGTAGGCGCCGAACACGTTGTGCATATACTTGGTGAGCTCGGCCTCCAACGGGGACATCACGGTGAACTTCTTGCCGATGAAAATCTTGGTGAGCAACTCATGGGCGCCGGTGAACACCATGGTCTGCTTCTTGAAATCCTCGATATGCGTGCGCTCGGTGAGGAACTCGGGCATATAGTGGACCTTGTGCCCGGTCTCGCGGGAGAGCATTTCGCTGGAGCCCGGCAGGATGGTGGTGCGCACGAACACGGGCACGTCGGGCAGCTTGCGGATGAGCTCCTTCATGAGGGTCAAATCCTGCGTGCCGTCGTCCTCGGTGGGGACATGGATTTGCAGGAAAGCGATGTCGATCGTGCTCAGATCGTCGTTATAGCCCTTGGGAGGGTCGCTGATGAAAAGTTTGCAATCCGGATTGTTGTGTTCCAGCCAATCTTTCAAGGCTCCGCCCACGAAGCCGCAGCCGATAATGCCGACGTTGATCATTGTTGTAAGGTTTTGGTTTATAGTTCAGGTTTCAAGTTTCAGGTTTCAGGATTCAGGTTTCAGGATTCAGGTGGGTGCCCCGCTTGAAACTTGAAACCTGAAACTTGAAACTTTTTATTCCTCACGCCATCGCAAGGAGGAATAAAAGTGTGTTTCGAAGAAATGTCTTTTTCGTTATCCCTACTTGTTCTCTTTTAACTCGTCAATTACCTTGAGGAGGTATTGCCCGTATTGGTTTTTGAGCATCGGCTGGGCGATTTCGCGCAGGCGCTCCTCGGTGATCCAGCCGTTGCGGTAGGCGATGCCTTCGAGACAGGCGATCTTGAGGCCCTGGCGCTTCTCGATGACCTCCACGAAGGTGGAAGCCTCCGAGAGACTGTCGTGGGTGCCGGTGTCGAGCCAGGCGAAACCGCGACCGAGGGTCTGCACCTTCAGCTCGCCGTCCTCCAAAAACCGCTGGTTCACGGTGGTGATTTCCAGCTCGCCCCTTGCGCTCGGCTTGATGGTCTTGGCCACCTCCACCACCTTGTTGGGGTAGAAGTAGAGGCCCACCACGGCATAGTTGCTCTTCGGGTTCTTCGGTTTCTCCTCAATGCTGAGGCAGTTGCCCTGTTTGTCGAACTCGGCCACGCCGTAACGTTCGGGGTCAGCGACCCAATAGCCGAAAACGGTAGCCTTGTGGTTTTGTTCAGCATCTATGACGGCGTTCCGGAGCAGCGAGGTGAAGCCGCTGCCGTAGAAGATGTTGTCTCCTAAAACGAGGCAGGCGCAGTCGTCACCGATGAATTGCTCGCCGATGATGAAGGCTTGGGCCAGTCCGTCGGGACTCGGCTGCTCGGCATACTCGAACCGCACGCCGTAGTCGGAGCCGTCGCCCAAGAGGCGTTTGAAGCCCGGCAGGTCGTAGGGGGTGGAGATGATGAGGATGTCGCGGATGCCCGCGAGCATGAGGGCGCTGATGGGGTAGTAGACCATCGGCTTGTCATAAATGGGGAGCAGTTGTTTGCTCACGCCCTTGGTGATGGGGTAGAGGCGGGTGCCGCTACCGCCGGCTAATACTATTCCTTTCATTGGGATTTGGGATTCAGGTTTCAGGATTCAGGTTTCAGGATTCAGGTTTCAGGATTCAGGTTTCAGGATTCAGGTTTCAGGTGGCGCCGCTCTTGAAACTTGAAACTTGAAACTTGAAACTAACGTTTCTACTCCCCATACCCCTCCGGGTTCTGGCGTTGCCAGTTCCAGCTGTCGCGGACCATCTCGTCGATGCCGTATTGGGCTTCCCAGCCTAACTCGGCTTTCGCCTTGGCGGGGTTGCAGTAGCAGGTGGCGATGTCGCCGGGACGGCGGGGCTTGATGCTGTAGGGCACCGGGACGCCGTTCACGCGGACAAAGGCGTTGACCATGTCGAGGACGCTGTAGCCATTTCCCGTACCTATATTATATATGTGAGACTTGAATCTTGAATCTTGAATCTTGAATCTTGAATCTTGAGACTTAAGACTTGAGACTTGAGACTTGGGACCGAAGCATTGCAATGCGGCCACATGCGCGGCGGCGAGGTCGCATACGTGGATGTAGTCGCGGACGCCGGTGCCGTCGGGGGTGGGGTAGTCGTTGCCGAAGACGCCCAACTCGGGACGCTTGCCGACGGCCACCTGGGTGATGTAGGGCATCAGGTTGTTGGGGATGCCGTTGGGGTTTTCGCCGATGCGGCCGCTCGGATGCGCGCCCACGGGGTTGAAGTAACGGAGCAGCACGACGTTCCACTCGGGGTCGGCCTGCTGGATGTCCATCAGCACCTGCTCCAACATGCTCTTGGTCCAGCCGTAGGGGTTGGTGCACTGCCCTTTGGGGCAGTTCTCGGTGATGGGGATCTCCACGGGGTCGCCGTAGACGGTGGCGCTGGAGCTGAAGATAATGTTCTTGCATCCGTGCTTCCGCATGACGTCCACCAAGGTGAGCGTGCCGCCGATGTTGTTTTCGTAGTACTCCCACGGCTTCGCCACGCTCTCCCCCACGGCCTTAAGCCCTGCGAAGTGAATACAAGCATCGAAGGTGTGTTCTGCGAATACCTTTTCGAGGCCTTCGCGATCGCGGATGTCCACTTGATAGAACGGGATTTCGGGAACGCCAAGGATCTCTGATACGCGCTGCAAAGCTATCGGATTACTATTGCTGAGGTTATCCACTACTACTGCTGAATGACCAGCTTTGTAAAGTTCAACCAGCGTGTGAGTACCAATAAAACCGGCGCCGCCGGTGACTAAAATGTTCATATTCTCTCAGAAAATGTTTTTTTTCGCCTGCGGCGAAATTTTTAGGTCACACAGAAATCACGGAAATCACAGAAATATTAGCCTGCGGCTAATTTATAACACGATGAATTGACTGTAGGATGTTATCGGTGTTGAAGTTTACAAGAAGTCCGACTTTTTTATTCATCAGTCGCAGATAGGTTAACAGCTGTTTGCTGAAAACTTTTTTCATTTCTTCAACTGATTTTAGCTCTACAATGACTTTATCCTCTACGAGCAAATCCAGTCGTAGTTCTGTTTTCAACACGTTGCCTTTATAGCTGATAGGTACTTGTTTCTGCCTTTCAACCGTCAGTCCTCTCTGCTCTAACTCAAAAACAAGAGCCTCCTCATAAACAGACTCCAACAGTCCGGGTCCAAGAACCTTGTACACATCATAGATGGCACCACGTATCTCGTATGTTATTTCGTTTTCAGTCATAAAAAAGTATTTTATTGTCCCTTTGTCTTCTTTTTGCGAAGCTAAAGCTTCTATGTGAGATTAAAATGTTTGCGAAGCAAAACTTTCTGTGATTTCTGTGTGGGATTAAAAAGTTTGCGAAGCAAAAGTTTCTGTGCTTTCTGTGCTTTCTGTGTGAGAATAAAATGTTTGCGAAGCAAACAAAAATTACATCAGTGTGAAATGAGGACTACCGTTTCGCGTACATGTCTTCGTAATACCGCTGGTAGTCGCCGGAGGTGACGTTATCCATCCAGTCCTGGTTGTCGAGGTACCAGCGGACGGTCTTCTCGATGCCCTCCTCGAACTGAAGCGAGGGCTCCCAGCCAAGTTCGCGCTGGAGCTTGCTGCTGTCGATGGCGTAGCGCATGTCGTGGCCGGCGCGGTCGGTGACGTAGGTGATGAGGTCCATGTCGGCGCCCTCGGGGCGGCCTAACATGCGGTCCACCGTGTTGATGAGCACCTTGATGATGTCGATGTTCTTCCACTCGTTGAAGCCGCCGATGTTGTAGGTCTCGCCCACCTTGCCTTCATGGAAGATGAGGTCGATGGCGCGGGCGTGGTCCTCCACATAGAGCCAGTCGCGCACGTTCTCGCCCTTGCCATAGACGGGCAGCGGTTTGCGGTGACGGATATTGTTGATGAACAGCGGGATAAGCTTCTCGGGGAACTGATACGGCCCGTAGTTGTTCGAGCAGTTCGTGACCACCGTCGGCAGCCCGTAGGTGTCGTGGAAGGCGCGCACGAAGTGGTCGCTGGAAGCCTTGGCCGCGCTGTAGGGGCTGTGGGGCTGGTACTTCAAGTCCTCGGTGAAGAATTTCTCGCCGTAGGCAAGGTGATGCTCGCCGGACGAGGCCTTCGTGGTAAACGGCGGCACGATGCCCTCGGGATGGGTCATTTCCAAGGCGCCGTAAACCTCGTCGGTGGAAATATGATAGAACCGCCGTTGTAGAGACGGGGCGCGCCCCGTCTCTACGGGCATAGAATCATCTTCATCCGTTATCGGGTTCTGTTCCCAATACAGTTTCGCGGCCTGCAACAGGCTCAGCGTGCCCATCACGTTCGTCTGTGCAAAGGTGAACGGGTCTTTGATGCTGCGGTCGACGTGGCTTTCGGCGGCGAGATGGATGATACCGTCGATGTGCTCGTCCTGCATGAGCTTGTAGATCGTTTCAAAGTCGCAGATGTCGGCCTTCACGAAGTGGTAGTTGGGCTTGCCCTCCACATCCTTGAGGTTGGCGAGGTTGCCCGCGTAGGTCAGCTTGTCGACGTTGAAGATGTTGTAATCCGGGTACTTGTTGACGAACAGCCGTACCACATGGCTGCCTATGAAACCGGCTCCGCCGGTGATAATGATGTTTCGCATATTTGTTGATGTTTGGTTTGTCGCCCCCCCCCCTTTTGGGGGGGTTGGGGGGGTAACGTTGATGTTTAGTTTGTCGGTGGAAAATACCCCCCTGCCCTGCGGGCATCCCCCCTAAAGGGGGGAAGGGGAGTGCTAAGTTGATGTTTGGTTTGTCGCCCCCCCCCCTTTAGGGGGGGGCAGGGGGGGGACGTCCTAGTTTATAACTCCATTCAGCCGTTTGATAACCGATTCACGTAGCGGCTTCTCCCAGAACTGTGTATTTCGGAGGGAGTGGAGGTCGGAGCCGGCGAGGTTGTAGAAACCTTTCTTGAGCAGCCAGTGCGACTTGTCTTCCGCTTCGGGACCGTAGCCGCCGGCCAAGGAGGAGAGGTTGAGCTGGAAGAGGATTTCCATCTCTTTGAGTTCGAGATAGTCGTCCTTGTCCATGTAGACATAGCGTTCGGGATGGGCGAGGACGGGGAAGTAGCCCTTGGTCTTGATGCGGCGCAGGATGTTTTTCATGCCCATCGGCGGGGTGAAGTAGGAGGTCTCCACGAGCAGTTGGTTGCCGTCGTTGCCTAACGGGAGCAGGTCGTTTTTTTCGAGACGCTCCTCGAAGAGCTGGTCCATCATGTTCTCGGCGGCGAGATGCAGCTTGATGGGACCCTGGTAGGCGGCGCACAGTTCGGTGAATCGTGCCCGAAGCCCCTCCGGGGTGTTGGGCATGTCCTCCATAATGTGCGGCGTGCACCACACCTCGGCGATGCCGATCTCTTCGTAGCGCTGCAGTACGGCCAACGATTTATCCAAGGTTTTTACGCCGTCGTCCACCCCGAACAGGATGTGCGAGTGGTGGTCGACGAAGCCGTTGAGTTGGGAGAGGATGGGGTATTTTCGGAACATTACTTGTTTATTGTGATGGCCCCACATTGCGGCCTTCGGCCTTATGTGGGGTTAATTGCACTGCGTGCGTGTTGTCCTTACCACCCCGCCCTACGGGCACCCCTCCAAAGGAGGGGAATGGGCTGCTAAGGAAAATATAGTTACTTAGAGGTCTCCTTGTCGGAGTCGTTGTGGTAGTATCCGTAATAGCCGGAGTGGCCGTAGCCGTAGTGACCGTAGCCGTATTTGTAGCCATAGTGGCCGTAATGGTTGTAGCCGTAGCGGCCGTCGCCGCCGGTGCTGCCGTTGAGCACGAGGCAGAGGTTGTTGAACTGTTTGCCGGTGTGCAGCTTCTCCAGTTCGGGCACCATGCTGCGCTCAAGCAGGCCGGCGCGCACCACGAAGATGGTGCGGTCCACATACTTGTTGATAATCTGCGGATCGGCCACGATGTCGATGGGCGGACAGTCGATGAGCACATAGTCGTACTCAGTTTTCAGCTGGTTGATGGTGTTGCCGAAGAGTTCGGTCTCCAACAACTCGGTGGGGTTGGGCGGGATTGTACCTACGGGCAGGTAGTTGAGGGTGGGATACTCCTCGCTCTTCACGATGACATCGTGCACGTCTTCCTCCTGACCGCCGAGGAAGTTGGCGATACCCCGCTTGGGGGAGAAGATGTAGGCGGAGAGGGAGGCGTGGCGAAGGTCGCCGTCGATGACAAGCACCCGTTTGTTCTTGATAGCCAAGGTAATGGCCGTGTTCATGGTGATGAACGACTTACCGGAACCCGGGTTGAAGGAGGTGAACATGATGACGTTCGTGGTGTTGCCTTTGGTCATAAACTCAAGGTTGGTGCGCAGCACGCGGAAGGCCTCGTTGATGGCGTTACGGTTGCCGTGTTCGACCACAATGACACCGCCGAAGCCCTTCTCCTCCTCAGGCTGAGTGCCTTTCCGCTTGTTGCGTCGGAGCTGACGGCGTTTCTCTTTCAGTTTCTTCTTCTCCTCTTCGGCACTGATGGAGAGCGGAATCTCGCCGACGAACGGCATGGTGAGCTTCTCAAGGTCTTTCCGGCCGCGCACCGTGGTGTTGAGGTATTCCTGCATGAGGATAATACCGATGGGGATAGCCACGCCGATAATGAGGGCGGCTAAAAGGATGAGCGAACGGCGGGGTTTCGTGGGGGCGCCGCTGCCGTTGGGATGCTCGATGATGCGGGTGTTGTAGGCGGTGAAGGCCTGTGAGAGCTCGTTCTCCTCGCGCTTCTGCAGCAGGAAGAGGTACAGCGACTCCTTCACCTTCTGTTGACGCTCCACCGAGAGCAGGTAATTGGCCTGCGTGGGGCTTGCGGCCAGGCGGGCGTTGATTAAACGCTCCGTGCCTTGGTAGTTGGAGACCTGCGTGCTCAAGGTGGCAATCTGGTTGTCGAGGGAGGTCAGAATGGCCTGACGCTGGGCCTTGAGCTTTTCGTCGAGGTCAAGGACGATGGGGTTCTGCTCGCTGCTGCTGGCCACGAGGCTGTTGCGGCGCAGCATCATGGTGTTGTAATTCGCAATCTGGCTCTCGATATTGCCGCTGTTGAGTCCCGTGTTGACGGGCAGCAACTGGTTGGCACTCGTCTCGTTGGTCATGTAGTTGCGGATGTAGCGGGTGATGGAGAGTTGGTTGTTAAGCTCAATGATGCGGGCGTTGGCCTCATTGCTCTGATTGAGGTACATGCCGGATACTGCCGCCACGTCAGGCAGGAGGTTCTGGCTCTTGTAGGAAGAGATGTCGCTGTCCACGTTGCCGAGTTCCTGCTCGATGACCTGCAGACGCTCATTGATGAACTGGGAAGTGCTGACGGTGATCTGGTTCTTGTCCTTGAGCCAGTTGCCGTTATAGACGGCGATGAGCATATTGAGGATGTCGTCGCCGCGCTTGACGATAATGTCCTCCACAGAAAGTGCGAGCACGTCGGAGTTTTTGTCCGCAAGGGCGATGTTGACCTTGCCGGAGTAGCCTCTGGCCGCCCCGATAATGGGGGAGCGGTGGACGTGGATAACATCGTATTTTTCGTTCTTGTAGTAGTCAGTTTTGCTCACACAGATCGGGCCGATGGGGGTGGAGAGCGTGTCGCCAAGTTTGCCCTTTACCTGTTTGTCGAATTCCTCTTTGTCGCGCACGAACTCCGACAGCGTGACGTTGCCCTTGTCCAGTTTGATGTCGAAGGAGGCGCCCACATGGTCGGGGATGTCCACCAAGGTTGCCGTCACGGGAAGCGTCTTGTCGTAGAGCACCACCGAATGGAAGAGGCCGTCCTGGCTGTAGTTCATGTCCAAATGCAGGTTCCGCACCACATCGGTCATAATGTCGATAGACTGCATGGTCTTGAGCTCGTTGTTGATGTTGACATTAGAGCGTACGAGACCGAGGTCGGAGAACTGGGCGATGTCCGCAGCGGAGTTGCCGCTTTTGTCGGACTTGATGAGCACCTTGGCGTTTCGGGTGTAGACGGGGGTTGTCCGCAAGAGGTAGAAAACGGCAAGGAGAAGCACTAACCCCACAGAGATGACAAACCAAAGCCACTTGGCAAGGCATTGGTAAAACAAGGATTTGATTTGAACAGTGTTGTCAGTCTGTTCAATGGCATTCACGTTTTCTTGCATGGATATAGGGTTTATTTGGTTTCTAAAAGGATTTAACTATTTTTTGACCAAGACGGAAATGGTGGTGGCCAAGGAGGAGAGCAGGGAGGTGACGGAAATCCAGAAGGAGGCGGAGTTCACCGTATTGGCGTTCACAGTGGATTCGTTGGCCTTTTTCTTGTTGGGTTCCACGTAGATGTAGTCGTTTTGGTGGATGTAATAGACGGGTGAGTTGATCACATTCTCGAAGGAGCGCATGTCCACTTGGTAGGCGTAGAGCTTGCCGGTGGAGTCGGGGCGCAGTACCAGCACGTTGTCGCGCTTACCGTTGATGGTCAAGTCGCCGGCCTCCGAGATGGCTTCGAGCAGCGTAATGCGGTCGCGGGTGATCTTGTAGCTGCCTGGGGATTTCACCTCGCCCATGACAGAAAATTGGAGGTTGACATATTCGACCGTGACCACAGGGTCGTTGACGAGGTTTTGCGTGATGAGCAGGTTCTTGATGTAGGCGGCAACCTCGTCGCGGGTCTTGCCGGCCACGCTGATAATGCCTAACACGGGGAAGTCAATGGTGCCGTCTCCCTTCACAATGTAGCCGGAGGCACCCTGGTTGGTGTTGCTCATCGTCTCGCCTTGTTGTCCGAGAATTCTGGAGACGTAGGGCAGGTTGAAGAGAGCCGTGAGTTCCGGATCCCGGGTGTTGACAATGATGGAGATCTTGTCGTCGGGGCGGATGGTGATGTCGGGTGGTAGCCGCATGGCACCGGTTGTGTCGATGGAGACAGCGATGTCTTGGAAATAGGTGATTTTCTTGTTTGTGGCGCAGGAGGCCATAAGCAAGAGAACCGCGAGGAGCGGGATAATACTTTTTCTCATAATGATATTGATTTTAATTAAACACAAATTGAAGGGGATAGTTGTTTCGGAAGAGACAAAATCCCCTATTCCCCCTCGCATGGCAAGGAGGTTTACAAGGAGGTGATTCCAAGATTTTACAAGGGTTCTGGAATCCGGGTAGCCATCTGATTCCAGTGGCATGTAGCCGCCCTCCCGCAGAAAACGATGCAAATTTTCTGCGCGGCAAATATACAAAAATTACAAAGTCGGGTCGTTTTTCACAAAAAAAAATTGAAGGGCGGGAAAGCCTGTCGTTTTCATGGCTGCCCACGGGCTGTAGAGACGGGGCGTGGCGCGTCTCTACAGGGGAAACGGCAAATTCAATAACCCCACACGAAACGGAGTGCCGTGTGGGGGTAGGCGGATCCGGTTCGGGAACTGCGTGCCAGAGGCACGCTACTAATCATCTCGCAACACGGGTCGTAGGCTGTTGCAAAAAAATGTTACTTTTGCACCCGTTAAATCAAATATAAGTCATTATGAAGAAATTTGCAGTGATACTGTGCGGCTGCGGCACGTTGGACGGCAGCGAGATACACGAATCAGTGATGACCCTTTTGGCGATTGACCGAAACGGCGGCGAATATCAGATTTTTGCCCCCGATGACTGGCAGTACCATGTGGTGAATCACGTCACCGGTCAGCCGATGGACGAGCGACGCAACATGCTGTTAGAGGCGGCGCGCATTGCCCGCGGCAATGTAAAACCCATTGAGGAGTGCTGCGTGGAAGATTTCGACGCTGTGATCTTCCCCGGCGGTAACGGTTCCGCCAAAAACCTCTTCACTTACGCCTACGAGGGCGCGAACTGTACTGTTCGGGAGGATGTGGCGGCTGTGATTCGCGCATTCCATAATGCCGGCAAGCCCGTGGGAGCCCTCTGTATTGCCCCCGTGATGATCGCCAAAGTGTTGGGCGATATCACGATTACCGTGGGCAGCGATCCCGGCACCATCCGCAACGTGGAATCCTTCGGTACGAAGCACGAAATCACCGTCCAGAAAGGAGTATGTGCCGACATCGCCAACAAGGTCTTCACCACCCCCTGCTACATGCTCCCCGCCCGCATCGGCGACATTGCCGATTGCGCGGATAATCTGGTGAAATCTATGTTACAGGTGATGTAGGGGCGAATAATCATTCGCCCCTACGATTCCAAATCCCATGAACAACATAGTTCTCGTTGGGTTTCCGGGTGCGGGCAAGACTACTGTCGGGAGGCGCATGGCCGAGCGGCTCGGCATGACCTTCATTGACCTGGACCTGTACATTGAGGAGAAATATCATACGGCGGTTCCCCTGCTGTTCCAACGGTACGGGGAACCGGCATTTCGGACATTGGAGTATGCGGCCTTGAAAGAGGTTTTGGAGGCGGACAACGCGGTTATCGCCACCGGTGGCGGCACCCCGTGCCATCACGACGCCATGAACCTCATCAATTCCCGTGCCCACAGCATATACCTGAAATTCAGTGAGGAACAGCTGGTGGAACATCTGTTGCATTCCAAGAAAAAGCGCCCCCTCACCCAGCACCTTTCCGAGCCGGACCTCCGCACATACGTCCACAACACGTTGGCGGAGCGCGAACCCATTTACCTCCTCGCCCACGAGGTTCTCACTCCTTCGCTTTAGCAACGGCCTTGCGGCCGTTGAGGTTGCCCCTACCCCGGCCTGCGGCCACCCCTTCATTCCCCTCCTTAGGAGGGGTGCCCGAAGGGCGGGGTGGTGGGGAAGGGAAATGTTCGAGATCCGCTCCTTCTCGGTTAAAAAGGCAAAATTGGTCGAAGCCCATTCCCTTTTCCTTTCTGATGTAACATTTTTCATTTTGACATACATATAGACTGAGCAGGAAACGACAAACGGAATGGCGTCCTGCGTATGCTAAACGTTACATCTCTGGCACACTGTGCCGGAGCGGGGGAAATTCCCCTTCTATTTATAGAAGGGGTGCCCGAAGGGCGGGGTAGTAATATAGCAGATTGGCCGTCAGGCCATCCTTATAAAAAAAGAGACGCGCCACGGCGCGTCTCTACAGGGTTATCGTTAGTTGGTTATTTTTCGTTATCCGCAACCTCTTCTTCCTCCTCAACCTCGGGCTGCTCCTGGCGGTCCATGCTGTGGTAGAACTGACGGAAGGCGGCGGCCATTTCGGGGGAGAGGCTGGTCATCATGTCGAGCTGCGAGGCGGCCATGCCCTCAATCTTCTGGGCGGTGGCGTTGTCGCCGATCATTGTGGCGATCTCCCGCAGCTGGTGCAGTTCCTGGAAGGAGCCGGCCACGGACTGCTGGTCGAGTTCGGCCTTGCGCATCTGCGCCCCAATGCTGGCCTGCAGCGATTTGGCATAGTTCATCGCAACATTGTCGATCTTCAGCTCTTTGTAACGCTGGGTCAGGCTGTTGTCCGGATAGCGGACGTTGTTCATCATGTAGTGGAGGAATAGGAAGTCGTAGTGGATGTCACTGCTGCGGTAGTCGAGCGTGCGCTCGTCGCAGTTGTTGTACCAGTTGAAGAGGGCAACCTGGTCGTCCCAGATCTGGTTGGCCATCTCCATGCCTTTCTTGTTGGCGGCGTCCGAACCGATGCGGAAGAAGTCCTCCATGTAGGTGATACAGCTGTGGGTGTAGCCGTAGATGTAGGACATCACCGACACGTACGGGAAGTTGAAGTCGGGCATCACTTCGTTACCGTGCACCAGCACTTCGAGGGCTTTGTCTTTGTCGCCCTCAGCCATGAGCTGTTCGGCGAGGCGGGCGTAGAGACGGCGCATGAGCGGCACCAAGCGGGTGTTGTCCTCGCTGTGGTAGAGGCTCGGGTCGTTGAAGCCGCCCCAGGCGTACGGATAGGCCTCGTGTTGCGCACCGGGGTTCTTGACCTGGTCCAGACGGCTGTGGTCGTCGAAGACGGTCATCAGGTTGTGATACAGCACATCGCTGTTGATGCGGCCGGTCTCGCCGTAGGAGCGCGTCTGGGAGCGGATGGGCACCAAGCGGTAGGCGAAGCCTTCCAACTGGAAGTAGTCCTCCAGACCGAGGTAGGCCTCGGAACCGGCGGTGGCGGCGTAGTAAATCGGGCGCTCCCAGTTGTTGTTGGCCAAAATGTCCATCATCACGATGTAGGCCTTGGTAAGCGGGTTCACGCCGTTGGTCTTCATATTCCACATCAGGCGGTCCACCACGAGGGCGGAGTCTTTCGCCGCAACGGTACCGTTGGCCAGCACTTTCGCCTTGTCAACCGGCAGCGAGAAGCTGGCGGGGATGGCGCGGCCGTTGCTGCGGTAGCCGGCATTCGGCTTCAGCAGGAAGATGCGGCTCACATTGTCAAAGGTCGGTGATTTTACGTAGTCCATCAGGGCGCCCAAGTCCAAAAATTGGTTATTGGCGGCCTCAAGGTAGAGCACGTCGCGTGAACCGTCGCGGTATTGCTCCCAAGTCATGGAGATGGGCAGCGGATCCGATTCGTAGGCTTTGCGCTTCATCTGGTCCACATACCAGCTGGTACTCAACAGCATAAGGTTACAGACACGTACGTCGGTACGGTAGCCTTCCACCTCTTGGGCGTACCAAAGCGGGAAGGTGTCGTTGTCGCCGAGGGTGAAGAGGATGGCGTTGGGCTCGCACGAGTCGAGGTAGTTCTTGGCTACGGCCAAAGCGGTGTAGCGGTCGGAACGGTCGTGGTCGTGCCAGTTTTCCTTGGCCATCACGCAGGGCACTGCGCCAAAGCAGACCAAGGTGGTGAGCAATGCGCCGGCGGTCTGCACGCTCTTGCTCTGCAGTTTCTCGAACAAACGGTAAATGCCTAATACCCCGAAGCCTACCCACATCGCGAAGGCGTAGAAGGAGGCGGCGAAGGCATAGTCACGCTCACGCGGCTGGAAGGCGTACATGTTCAGGTAGATGGCGATGGCAAGGCCCGTCATAATGAATAGCATGAACACCACAAAAGAGTGCTTGCTGTCGTTCTTGGTTTGGAATGCCAGTCCGATAAGGCCGAGAATCAGCGGGAGCAGGTAGTATTTGTTGTGCGCCGGACGTTCCACGGCGGCAGGCATGTCTTTCAGGTTGCCGACCATCGGGTTGTCGATGGCGCCAAAGCCGGAAATCCAGTTGCCGTTCTGGTAGTCGCCGTGACCTTGGAGGTCGTTCTGGCGGCCGGCGAAGTTCCACATAAAGTAGCGCCAGTACATATAGCCCAACTGATAGGAATGGAAGAACTTGATGTTCTGCTGCCAGGTGGGTCTTCCGCCGCGTGCCAAAGCCCGACGGTTGTCTTTATCCGACGGACTGTCCGAGTTGTAGCGGTTGTTCAGCCAGTCGATATACTGGGACTGTTTTTCGGACGACCACATGCGCGGGAAGAAACCGCAGCCTTTGGGATCGTAGACGGGCACGTCGCCCTTCCTCGGGTTGGAGACCTCGTAGCGTTTGGTCTCTTCGTTGCGGAAATAGACCGGGTTGCCGTCCTTCATGTCGATCACACGGGTGTTGTAATACTGTCCGTAGAGCAGCGGGTTGGAACCGTATTGTTCACGGTTGAGGTAGGAGAGGAGCGAGACAGCGTCTTCGGGGCTGTTTTCGTCGATGGTCGGGTTGGCGTTGGAGCGGATCACCAAGGTCATGAAGGTGGAGTAGCCAATGATGAGCATCATCAACGAGAAGGCGCTGATGGAATAAACCGGCTTGTTGCGCTTGTAGCCGTACCAGATGCCCCAGCCGATGATGGCGGCGATCAGCAGGAAGAAGAAGATCACGCCCGAGTTGAACGGCAAATGCAGGGTGTTGACGAAGAAGAGGTCAAACTTGCCGGAGAGGTTGACGACCTGCGGCACGATACCCCAAAGAATGATGCCGAGCAATGCGACCGATATGAGCAGCGACAGGGTGACGCCCCATTCTGCTTTAGAGGTGAGCGCACCGTTCTTGCCGCAGAGAATCAGCAGCGGGACGGAGATGAACACCCAGATGAGGATCATCCACAGCGGTGAGCAGAAGATGCTGAACGCAAACGCGATGAGGGCGAAGGCGAGCACCGCGCCCCAGTGGGTGGCCTTGGGGTTGAGACGGTAGTAAATGATGAGCCCGATGGCCGGCAAGGTCAGCAAGTTCAACAGGTGAACACCGATGGAAAGACCTACTAAATAGGCGATTAACACAATCCAGCGGTTGGGGTTCACGTTGGGCTTCGGGTGTTCGTACTCCTCGTCCCACTTCAGGATGCACCAGAAGACCAAGGCGGTGAAGAACGACGACATGGCATAGACCTCGCCCTCCACAGCGGAGAACCAGAAGGTGTCTGAGAACGTGTACGTTAATGCGCCAACCAAGGCTGTGCCGAGGATGGCGATGAAGCGCGGGGTGTTGAGTTCGCCCCACTTGGCCACCAGCTTGCGGGCCAGCCGCACGAGGCTGAAGTAGAGCAGCATGATGGTCATGCCGCTGCATATTGCCGAGAGGCAGTTGACGCAGAAGGCCATCTTGGTGACGTCGCCGCCGGCGAAGAGCGTGGCGATGCGTCCGAGAATCTGGAAGGTGGGTGCTCCAGGCGGGTGCCCGATGAGCATTTTCGAGGTCGTTGCGATGTATTCACCGCAGTCCCACCACGAGACGGTGGGCTCGGCAGTCATGATATAGACGGCGGAGGCCACTATACCGATGATCAGGCCGATGAGGTTGTTGATCCTTTTTTGGGTTTTTGTCATTATTACAGATGTTAGTTAATTATCGTTCTAATCCCTAGGGCTCACTTCGTTCACCCTAGGTTAGCATAGGTCGGGCTTTCAGCCCTAGGGCTCACTTCGTTCACCCTAGGTTGACACGTGTCGGGCTTGCAGCCCTCTTGGAATATGTTATAATATATCATAATGTTCGTTTGGTCTACTGCCTATTGCCTATTGCCTACTGCCTATTGCCTACTGCCTTTACCGCGTCGCGGCTTTGAACTGCTGGAGGAAGCGGAGGTCGTTTTCGAAGTAGAGGCGGATGTCGTTGGTGCGGTACTTGAGCATGGTCATGCGCTCGATGCCGAGGCCGAAGGCGAAGCCGCTGTATTTGGTGCTGTCGATGCCGCAGTTTTCGAGGACGTTGGGGTCGACCATGCCGCAACCGAGGATTTCGACCCAGCCGGTATGCTTGCAGAGGTTGCAGCCGGCGCCGCCGCAGATGTTGCAGGAGACGTCCATCTCGGCCGACGGCTCAGTGAACGGGAAGTAGGAGGGGCGCAGGCGGATGCGCACCTCGTCGCCGAACATACGCTGGGCGAAATAGAGCAGGGTCTGCTTCATGTCGGCAAACGACACTTTTTCAGCCACATACAGACCTTCCACCTGGTGGAAGATGCAGTGGGCGCGGGAGGTGATGGCCTCGTTGCGGAAGACACGGCCCGGGCAGATTACGCGGATCGGGGGCTGCTGTTTCTCCATGGTGCGCACCTGCAGCGATGAGGTGTGCGTGCGCAACAACACGTCGGGGTGCAGCTCGATGAAGAAGGTGTCCTGCATGTCGCGGGCAGGGTGCTCTTCGGCGAAGTTGAGGGCGGTGAACACATGCCAGTCGTCCTCAATGTCGGGACCCTCCACGGCGGAGAAACCGATGTCTTCGAAGATGCGGCGCACCTCGGCCATCATCAGGGAGATGGGGTGCATGGAGCCCACCTGCTGGCGCGCAGCGGGACGTGTGATGTCGGGGATGAGGTCGGCCTTCTTGTCGGCGGCGGCCTCCAAGCGGCTCTTGAACTCGTTGTAGTGCTCCTGGGCCATGTCGCGGAGGTCGTTCACCAACTGGCCGAACTCCTTGCGGTTTTCCTGGGCCATGTTCTTGATTTCACCGAACAGGGTCTGGATTTCGCTCTTCTTGCTCAGGAACTGGATGCGGAACTGCTCGAGGCTTTCCGCGCTTTCGATCTGGTAGCTTTCGATTTCTGCTCTGATTTCGTCTATGCTTTTCATAATCGTTAGTTTCAGGTTTCAAGTTTCAAGTTTCAGCAGGGGTATTCCCTAATTGATGATAGTTGCACTAATAATCTTGATGTCTTCGAGGGGGCGGTCGGCGGCATCTTTCTGCTGGGCGGCGATTTTGTCGACCACGGTCATGCCTTTCACGACTTCGCCGAAGACGGTGTAGTCGCCGTCAAGGAAGGGGGCGCCGCCGTCGGTGGTGTAGGCCTGGACCTGTTCGGGGGTGAACGTCTTGCCGGTGCGCATGGCAATCATATTCAGCTTGTCGTTGTCGTAGACAGTACCGTCGACGATGTAGAACTGGCAGCCGGAAGAGGCCTTCTGCGGGTTGACGTTGTCGCCCATGCGGGCAGCGGCCACGGCGCCGCGCTTGTGGATGTGCGCGGGCACGAACTCAGCGGGGATAGTGTAACCCACATCGCCTGCGCCTAAACGCTGGCCGGCTTTCGCGGTTTTGGAGTCAGGGTCGCCGCCTTGGATCATGAACCCCTTGATAATGCGGTGGAACAGGACGCCGTCGTAGAACTTTTCGTTCACCAACTTCTCGAAATTGGCCTTGTGTTGGGGCGTGTCGTTGTAAAGGGCGATCACAATGTCGCCGTAGGTGGTTTTCAGTAAGACTTGGGTCATCTTTTCGTTATCTTTGTTTTGGGATGTCTGCTCGGTGGCCCCGACGGTGGCGGGTTCCTCTTTGGTCTTTACGGATGAGCAAGCTGCTAACAGTATGGCAGTCAATGCGATACAGGTGATTGCGGTTCTTTTCATATTCTTTTTCTCGTCAATTTACAAACAAGCGGCAAAGATACATTTTTTTAGGTTTGTTTCCGAAAAATCCGTATCTTCGCGCCGTTTTTCAAACACCCATTCAATAATATATAAAATGAACCCAAGAATTCCCAAATCCATAGAGGAGAGCGTCGCCGCGAAACAGGCGATTTTGAACGATCAGGCATTTTTAGGCCGCATTGAGGCGGCTGCGGAGATTATCACCGAATCCTTGCGCCACGGCGGCAAGATCCACTTCTGCGGCAACGGCGGCAGCGCGGCTGATGCCCAGCACCTCGCCGCTGAGCTTTCGGGCCGTTTCTACTTCGACCGGCCGCCCCTCAACGCTGAGGCCCTCCACTGCAACACCTCCTACCTCACCGCCGTGGGCAACGACTACGGTTACGACCTCATCTTCTCGCGCCTGCTGCGCGGCACGGCCAAGGCTGGCGATGTCATCGTGGGCATCTCCACGTCGGGCAACTCCAAGAATATCCTCAAGGCCTTCGAAGTGGCCAAGGAGTTAGGTGTGAAAATCATCGCCATGACCGGCGCCACGGGCGGCGCGATGAAGGATTTTGCCGACATCCTCCTCAACGTGCCCTCCACAGACACCCCCCGCATCCAAGAGAGCCACATTATGATCGGACACATTGTCTGTGAATTGGTGGAGACCGCGATGTTTGGGCGATAGACCTGAGACTTGGGACTTGGGACTTAAGACTTAGGACTTGAGACTTGGAACTTGAATCCTGAATCTTGAAACTTGAAACTTGAATCTTGAAACCTGAATCCTGAATCCAATATGCGTCGATTCCTATACATCATCCGAACCATCAACGTCATCAAGACCCTCTGGTTCAACTTCAAGGTCTTCCCCTTCGCGGTGGCGAAGAAGCTGCCGGTGTGGCTGTACGGGAAGGTGACCTTCCGCAGTCTCGCGGGGAAAATCGTCATCAACGGGCCGATTACCTCCGGGATGATCAAGATCGGGAAAAACGACTACTATGTCGATACCGCCATCCAACAGTGCATCTGGACGGTGCGCGGCACCCTCATCTTCAACGGTCCCGTCAGCCTCGGGCACGGCTCCTACGTGGTGATTTCCGACAATGCGACGTTGGAGTTTGGCGAGCATGATGTCTATATCGGTTCCAACCTCAAGATTTTCTGCTTCGATCGGATTGTCATCGGCAGCAATGTGCGTGCCGCGTGGGATTGCCAGTTTATGGACACGACCTTCCACTACGTGCAGAATCTCAACAAGAATGGGGAAATCGGACCGCTGACGAAGCCCATTATCCTCGGTGAGGACATCTGGGTCGGCAACCGTACCACCTTCACCAAAGGCGCCGTTGTGCCGAGCAAAACCATCATCGCCTCCAACAGTCTGGTGAACAAGGACTTCTCCAACATCGAACCTTACACGCTTTTGGCGGGAATGCCGGCTTCGGTGAAAGCCACGGGGATGAAACGCATCTTCGACCTGGATATTCAGCGCGAGATGGACGAAAAATACCATTACGTCCGCACACACCTGTAAACTCTCCTTGCCATGTCGATAAGAAACAACATATCCGCCGTTTATCACGCCATCCAGCTCGTCCGGAAATATCCCGCTTCTATGAGGATGAAGGTGATGCACGACTATATCTCCCTTCAACGTACCAAAGGACTAAGGCCCGAGGAGTATTACGAGTTCGAATTCGAGAAGCGCAGCGAGGAATTCCGGCGGGATTTCTTGGGATTGGACGAGCAACGTTACTATTTGGAGCTGCTCAATCCGCTGAAGTATCTCTCGTTGGCGCGTAACAAATTTGTTACACATCGGATGTTGGAGAACACGGGGGTGCGGACTTCGGAGCTGTATGGTTATTACCAGCCTGAGGCTCACTATGCCGAGAATTTGGAGTGTGCCGGCGACCTTGCCGCGGTGTTGCGCATCCTCAAAGCCAAAGGGGTGCAATCCTGCGTCATCAAGACGACGGAGAGCTCCCATGGTGACAATGTGTGGGTAATCAAAAGCATTGACTATCAAGATAATGACGCGATATTGACCCGCTTTGACGGTCAGCAGTTGACGCTTTCGTTCGTTTTGGGCGACGAGGCGCTGATTTTCGAGAGCGTAGTGCATCAAACGGCCCAGTTTGCTGCTTTTAACGCCTCTTCCGTCAATACGGTGCGCTTTATGACCGCGCTCTACCCGGACGGCTCTGCGAAGGTGATTGCCACGTTCATGAAGATTGGCCGGGACGGCCGCTGTGTCGATAATGCGGGCGGCGGCGGGAATGTGGATGTTTGCGTGGATGTGGCGACGGGCGAGATTCGCCACGCCATCCAGTTCGACGGCTGGCGGCACGTGCAGGATATTGACTGCCATCCCGACAGCGGCAACCCGTTGAACGGGGTTCTCATCGAGAATTGGGAGGGCATCAAGGCGGAGGTCATTCGCTTCCAGCAGGCATTTCCCTACTGCAAGGTTGCGGGCTGGGATATTGCCATTACCGACGAAGGCCCGGTGGTGATTGAGGTCAACGACTTTTGGGACCGCACCGGCCAGTTTTTCATCCGCAAAGGCTGGCGCAACGAAATCCGCGACTGCTACTTGGCGTGGAAAGCGACCGGCAAGGACTACTCCGTCGGTCCGCAACGCCTTCCGTTAGACGACGAAAAAATGGCGGCGAAGTTCAGGTAGGAACCTCGCCGGTTGTTTTGGGATTCAGGTTTCAAGATTCAAGATTCAGGTTTCAGTAGAGACGCAAAATTTTGCGATCTGTACGGTTGACAAACAAGCGACAACCCGAATCATAGACATCGCCGTATTCCTATATACGCGTTGACTCATTCCTGCACGGGCGTTGGTCAATTCCTGTACGGGCGTTGTTCCATTCCTGCATCGGCGTTGGCACGTTATGTTTCGCAGGTTTACGTCGACACCTCCGAACACCACCATCCCCGGTAGGGGATGCATATCTGTAGAAGGACGGATGCCCGTGCGGTTGTCAAATCCTCGTAGAGGATTCATATACAAGGTGTTACCAAAATATTGCCGTGCCCGTCCGATATGCAACCCCTCACGGGGTTGTATTGGAACGCTGGTACTCCCGTTGCTACAGATATGTAAGCCCTAACGGGCTTTATCGGACAGGCCTTGTCGGAACTGTCACCAGATATGGCTTTTCTCAACCGTACAGGTCGAAATTTTGCGTCTCAAGTCCCAAGTCTTACTTCTCCGTTCCAGTGCCGAAACCGCCTAACGCGCTATAGAGGTTGATGAGTGCCTGAACGGCTTCGTAGCGGTTTTGTACTTGGGAGAGTTGTGCCGACAACAGCGACTCTTGGGCAGTGAGCACCTCCAGATAGGTGGTGGAACCGTGCTGCATCAACGAAGACGTGGCATCATACGCCTGTTGGAGCGAATTGACCTGGCTGTCAATCAATACGGTTTTCTGTCCGGCCGTCTGGCATTTATGGAGGTAGGTGTAAACCTCTTTGCCAGCATCCAACAAGGATTGCTCGAACTCTATTCTCGCCTTCTCCTGATTTAATTTCGCATTCTTGAGTTGGGCCGTAAGCTTTCCAGCGGCGAAGATGGGCTGTGTGAGCGAGGCTACCGCCTGTCCGATCAGCTGGGCGGGACTGAAAGCCGCTCCGAAGAGCCCTTCAATGTTTATCGTGGGATAGAAATCCTGACGGGCCGATTGTGTGCCGTAGTAGGCCAATTCCATGTTTCGCTCGGCCATGCGCACG
>Ga0310696_10002146_pt1 | contig 26737 bp, 33 predicted proteins | sample AusTroGonzalo_MG_4_FD_203885 | JGI IMG/M metagenome (GOLD analysis project Ga0310696, IMG submission 203885) | Bovine rumen microbial communities from tropical cattle in Woodstock, Queensland, Australia - Gonzalo_02 (v2) (version 2) | ecosystem: Host-associated > Mammals > Digestive system >...
CGAGGAGTGGATAACCAACTCTCAGCAGGGACGTTTCGATTTGCCGTTCTCGCCCGTGGAGGACTACGACAAAAATCCGTCGAAACTCAATTTCTGCAAGATAATGAAACAGTTGCAGGAATATTCAAAAGCATCCGACGCCACAACCCGTAGCAATGCGCAATACGCCTACGCACTTGCCATATATCAGATGACACAGTTCCAGGGATGGCCGCTCACGAAGTATTCCTACGGAGTTATAAACGACCTCTGGGACCTTTACTACAGTGCAGGAATTAAACAGACCCACACCACAGCACGGCAGATGGCCGAAAACATCATCTCCACATCCACCGACCGCTCCGTTATCGACAAGGCTTTCCTTCTGGAATATGCACTGCTCTGGCCCGAAGCCGATTATATCTTCAACATATATAAATACGACTGGGACCAATGGAAAATTGTGGAAAATAAACGCGACGTATATTATAAGCTGTGTGTCAATGCTTTGATGAATGTGTGGGGGAAGCGCACCAACTCGCGCCTTACCGAAAATTATATCTATCGTACTTTCTGCGATACCGAGCAGGATTACAGATAATTACATTTGAAAAATTACGACAATACAACATTCTATAAAAACGACAAAAAGTTTCATTATAATATGAATATCGAGGGTAAAAAAATGAGGAAGATAAACCTGTGCGGGACAGCGATTTGCGCCATTCTCGCAATTTTTGCCATTACGTTGGTATCCTGCGACAAACAGCAGCCGGTACAGCAAGCCGAACACAGCGAAATCTATTACATAGAAGGTAGCAAGGTGCCCGAGGATATGAGCCTCGACACCCTGGGAATGTCTTTTCTGGACTACAATCCACAATGTATGAATTCCGTGGCGGGCCACGACGAAAGGGACACCATCTACGGCAGGTTCAACGGTCGCAACATCGACACACTTCATATCGAGAAGCGAAAAGTGAAGTCGGGCGACACCACCAAAACGGTGGAATATTACGCTGTGTCGTCGAGAAAGACTATACCCGAGGTGAAACTTAAAGGCACGCCCCACCGCGCCCCGAAATTGGTGTACGAAGGCGATTTGGACGGCAACGGCACCGACGAATGGGGTTATCTTGCCACCGGCGTTTCGTCGCAATGGCGCACCTACAGCGTGTTCACCCTGCAAAAAGGCCGTTGGTGCTATCTTGTAAAAAGCAACAGGCTCGAAACCACCGACTGGTTCCGCTGTTCCGGCAAGGAAGTCGTGGAAAAAGGCGGCAAAAAAGGATACGTGAAAATCAACTACGGATTTGCCACCTCCGAAAACTCCAAAATCCTCGACACCATTGTAAAAGCAAGCTTTACGCCAATAACGAAATAATTGCCCGCAAAAGGAAAGGTTTTCCAACTGCCGTTGTTTCGGGTACAGATACAAAACTTTTGGATGAAACGCCGAAAAATAGTATCTTTGCAAAACAATTGAAAAAGCGATTTTAGATATAACACTCGGTAATACAGTATGATACAGACCGTTCTCATAGCTCTGGCTGTTTTTCTGGCGGTGATATTGCTGCTGGTGGCGGCGCTTTTGGTGCTCCGTGCCAAGCTTATGCCCGGCGGCAACGTGGAACTTACCATCAACGACGACAAAAAACTCACCGTGGAAACGGGCAACTCCCTGATTTCCACCTTGGCGGAGCATGAAGTGTACCTGCCTTCGGCCTGCGGCGGCAAAGGCTCGTGCGGACAGTGCAAATGCCAGGTGCTTTCGGGCGGCGGCGACATCCTGCCCACCGAAAAAGGCTTCTTCACCCGCAAGCAGCAACAAGACCACTGGCGGCTGGGCTGTCAGGTGAAAGTCAAGGAGGACATAGCCATAGCCGTGCCGCAGTCCATCCTCAGCATCAAGAAATGGGAGTGCGAGGTGGTGTCGAGCCACAATGTATCTACATTCATACGCGAATTCACCGTGCGTCTGCCCGAGGGCGAGAACCTTGTGTTCCAATCGGGCGACTACATACAGATAGACATCCCCAAGTGCGAGGTGCGTTACCGCGACATGGCGGTGGACGAGCAGTACCGTCCCGACTGGGACCGTTTCGGCATGTGGGACCTTGTGATGAAAAATCCCGAGCCCTGCATCCGTGCCTACTCCATGGCCAACCATCCCGCCGAGGGCAATATCGTAACCCTCAACGTGCGTATAGCCACCCCGCCTTTCGACCGCAAGCGCGGCGGTTTCGCCAAAGTCAATCCCGGCGTTAGCTCGTCGTATATCTGGTCGCTGAAACCCGGCGACAAAGTGCGGCTTTCGGGGCCTTACGGCGAATTCCATATCAAGGACACCGACAAGGAGATGATGTTCATCGGCGGCGGTGCGGGAATGGCGCCCATGCGCTCGCATATCTTCGATCAGTTCAAGACAAAGCACACACAGCGCAAGGCCTCGTTCTGGTACGGCGGACGCTCGCTCAAGGAGCTTTTCTACACCGACGAGTTCGAGCAGATAGCCGCGGAAAATCCCAACTTCACTTTCAACGTGGCCCTCTCCGAGCCGCTGCCCTCCGACAATTGGAGCGGCTACACCGGTTTCATACATCAGGTTATTTTCGACAACTACCTGAAAAACCACCCCGAGCCCGAGGAGATAGAATATTACCTCTGCGGTCCCGGCCCCATGACAGCCGCCGCCACCAAGATGCTCGACAGCCTTGGGGTGCCAAAGGAAAATATAATGTTCGACGATTTCGGAAACTAAACCCCGCGAAAAATGGAAATACCTGCTGAAAATTTCAAACACAAACTGCCACTGCAACTGCGTTTCAACGACATCGACATGATGGGGCACGTGAACAACGCCGTGATAATGGAATTTTTCGACTACGGCAAGATGAAATATTTCGAAGACCTTGGAATGAACGTGGAGAAAGAAGAAACCACTGTTATCATAGTCCACTACGAAGTGGATTTCCTTGGCCAGATAATGCTCCAGTCCAATGCCGAGGTACTCACCAAAATCGTCCACATAGGCCAGAAAAGTCTGCAAGTACTGCAGCACATCGTGTGCGACGGCGAGCCCAAAGCCGTGTGCAAGACAGTGATGGCAGGATACAACCACCGCACCAAGACTTCCGATTTCATTCCCGAAAAACTGAAAAAAGCCATCAACGACTACGAAAACTGAAAAACTTTTGCAGTATTTGAAAAAATATCGTAACTTTGCAAAACAGAATGTATAAACAATTATAACCAAAAAAAATGAAAACAACAACTATTTTAAAAAAAGTATTGCCGTTGGTTGCGGTAACTTTGGTGGGAGTATTATTTGCCACATCCTGCGAAAAGGAAAAGAATACTTCCGAAAGTACTCAAACCACGACAATTGATGAAAGATCAGAGGTTTGGGAATGTATAGATTCCCTTTATAGTATTCGTATAACAATGTATCCCGACGCTCTAAAGTTTTATACCGAAGTTGAGGACAATCGCAGCGAGGTGGTTAGAAGAGGACAACCTCTAAAATTTTATAATGCTTTTTGGTCTGAATTTTATCGCGATACTATCAGACATAGTGCATACGGTTATCCTGCCATAGAACCCTTAATGGTTGTGACTAAAACATATAATTCATCAGATACATCTTTTTATCCAGATGGTGGTGTGCTTGAATATCAAGTTTTAAAAGAAACCAATGACTCTATTTATTTGGAATATGTTGGTATGCGCATGGATTTTGAAGTATGTTTTTATAATTTCAAAAAAATATATGAATGAGAGAGCATTCTTTATATAATATCGTAACTTTGCAAAACCGAAATTAATTAACGTAAATAATAATCAAAAATAGTAAAATCATGACAAAAAGAATTTTATCGCTCGCAGCAGCCATTATGTTGATGGTTGGAGCCAAAGCACAAAGCGTACAGGAAACTACTATCAAGATTGGTGATTTCACCGCTCCCGCTTACACAGTAACCCTCGACCAAGACGGCGACCTTGTAAAGGACGCTATGAAAGCCCGTCTGAAAGAGGCCAAACTGAAAACCAAAAACGCCGACGGCTATGTGGCATGTCTGGACCAAGTTTTCTCCGACATCGTTGCAAAACCCATCAATTTCTACACCAAAGTTGAAGGCCAGGGCAAGAAAGACAACAAAACAGCCACCGTTACCGTTGCCGCCATCTGCACCGACCTCACTGTGGACCAGACTTCGCTCACCAACAACGTAAGAAACTTCCTCCAAGGATTTGTTACTTATTCGGCTAAATACGAAGCCGCCGAAAAACTCGAGGACGCACAGAAAGCTCTGAAAAAAGCAGAGAAAGCCTACAACTCGGCTGTTTCCGACAAGGATGGTCTTGAGAAAGACATTCAGAAAAGTCAGGACAAAATCAACGACAAGAAAAACGACATAGAGAAATACAACGAAAAAATCAAGGCTTGTCAGGAAGACATAAAGAAATACGAGAGCGACATTCAGAAATATAGCGGCAAACGTTCCGATTACGAAAAGAAAGTTTCTGAAACCGAACAGGTTATGAAACAGGCTCAGGCCGAAGTGGAGAAATACCAACGCCTCGCCCAGTAATAATTTAATATTCACAAGATGAGAAAGTTACATCGAAGCTTTAAAGCGTTTCTGCTGCCACTCTTTGCTACGTTGATGCTTCTGCCGGCGTGCAAAAGCGGTGCGCAGGGTGTTACCGACCTCACCCTCGAAGGCAAAATCGACAATTATCCCATTATTATGGAGATAAGCGTGTGGGGACGCGGGACCAATATTATAGGTGGTTTTTACTACTATAAAAAGAACGGCCCCAAGAACACCATCGGGCTTTCCGAAGACCAAAACCTACAGCAGGGCGACGGTCGAAAGCCTATACTTCAAGAGGATGTCGACGGCAAAGTTACCGGCACTTTCTACGCCCAGTATTGGGACGGCGAGGTGATGCACGGCACATGGATTCGCAGCAAGGACGGCAAACAGCTGCCCTTCTCCCTCAAAGTGATAAAACGCAACTGGCATTATCTTGAGTGATAAACACATTACATGATATGAAAACAGCCGCTTTTTGAGCGGCTGTTTTTTTTGTTCAAAATGCCTTTCGTAGATTCAAATTTTCGTCGAAAAGGTCGACGATGTCCAGTTCCGGTTTCAGCCATACGACTTTGATTCCCAGCGTTGCCGCGCTTTCGGTATGTTTCAGGCAGTCGTCGACAAACAATGTTTCGGACGGCTCCAGATTGCAGGTGTCCAGAATCTTGGCGAAAATTTCCGGTGCGGGTTTCCGCAGTTTCAGGTCGCAGGAGAAAAACACTGTGTCGAAAGCCTCCGAAAAAAGGTCGCAGCCCGCGTGGCTGTTCACATACTCCTTGAAAAACTCGGCGTTCATCACGTCGCTGTTGCTGAGCAGGAACAGACGGTATTTTGTGGCGAGTTTTTTTAGTACCTCGGCATGATGCGCAGGGAAATCGCTCACCACAGTGTTCCAGCAGTCGAAAATGGCTTCGTCGGAGAGGTCGCACTGCAGAATGCGCCGCACCTCGCGGCAGAACTCCTCGGTGCTTATCAGTCCTTGCTCGTAGATTTTCGTCAGCCCTTCTTCGCGCATGCGTTGGTAAGGCTTTTCTACAGCGGTAACGCCGTAGTCGCGGAATCGGCGGTTCATCATCTCAAGGTCGAGGGTTATTATAGGGCCGCAAAGGTCGAAAATAATGTTCTTTATCATATAATCATTTGTTTGTTAAGAAGTTGCAGACGATATTGTGAAAAAAATTCGGTTGGTCGAAATGCACCCAATGTCCGGCATTGGGCACCACGGCTACAGAGGTGTTTTTGAAATGGGTTTTGGCGTCGGCAATGGCGTTGTCGTCCACGTATGGAGACAGTTGCCCTTTTACAACCAATAGAGGTGTTTCTGTAACGCCCTCAAAATGTATTGGTTGCAACAGCTGTCCGCCGTTTTTGCCAATGGCCTTGGCGTTGAATTTCCATTGCAGGGAGCCGTTTTTCATGGTCATGCCTTTGGCAAGGAGGTCGGCAAAGCGTGGCTCGAAACCCTGTTCGGTAAAGAGTTTTTTTGCTTCGGCAAAGGATTTGAGACAGGGTAAGGGACGGCCTACAAATTCGATAATCTGTGTTATGGCGGGCTCGGCAAAAGTGGTGGAAGGGAGCATGTCCACCGCCATAATTTTTTCTATGGGGAAACCCTTTGTCAGCATTTGGAAAGCCACTTTTGCCCCGTAGGAGTGGGCAATCACGCTGGGTTTGTCTATATTGTTGGTTTTCAAAAAAATGCAAAGTATTTCGGCGGTGGAGCCGAAGTCGATGCTCTCCGAGTGCTCCGACTGTCCGTGGTTGGGCAGGTCGGGAACAATGACATGGAAATGCTCCGACAGCCTTTGGGCAACGGGAATCCAAAGGTCTGAACAGCCTAAAATCCCGTGCAGGATTACAAGGTTGCGCCCCTCGCCGTACTCCCTGAAAAAAATTTTTTTTGTCATGTCGGAAATAAATCTTATCTTTGCATTTCGGTTGCAAAGGTACGACACTTTTGCCAAATTATCGGAATTAATCCTTTTTGCAGTTGTAAATCAGGGCGTTCCGAAAACGAAAAAAAAGAAAAAAACGAAAAATAAATAGATAAAATGGAGTATATTCTTATTATTATCAGTGCCATTTTTGTAAATAACATCGTTTTGGCACAATTTTTGGGGATATGTCCTTTCCTGGGAGTGTCCAAAGACGTAAAGAGCTCGCTCGGCATGGGCGGCGCAGTGCTTTTTGTAATGCTGATAGCCACCATGGTTACATGGCTAATCAATACCTATCTGCTGGTGCCTTTCAACTTGGGTTACCTGCAAACCATAGCCTACATCCTCGTTATAGCAGGATTGGTGCAGATGGTGGAGATAGTTCTGAAAAAAACTGCCCCCGCTCTGTATCAGACTTTGGGTATTTTCCTGCCGCTTATAACCACCAACTGCGCTGTGCTTGGCGTGGCCATTCAGGTGGTGCAGAAAGATATGACGTTTTTGGCAAGCCTTACCTACGCTGGCGGCATAGCACTGGGATTCACCCTTGCTCTGGTGATTTTCGCCGGCATCCGCGAACAGCTTGCCTTGGTGAAACTGCCTAAAGCCATGAACGGAGTGCCTATCGCACTTATCACCGCCGGTATCTTGGCAATGGCTTTCATGGGGTTCTCCGGACTTGTGTAAAAAATCGAAAATAAACACATCAAAATTGCTAAAAAAAGCACGGATTTTCAATAAAATCCGTGCTTTTTTATTGCCGTCGGCAAAAAAATGCAATTTGTAAAGATTTATAAATCAAATATTTGTAAAAAAAAACAAAAAAAATTACTTTTTTTTGCTGTAAGTCACAAAAAAGTAGTACTTTTGCACGTTCAATTCACAAAAATAAAACAATTAAAAAATTACAAGAAATGAAAAAAGTAATGTTCCTTTTGGCCGTTGCCGGTATGTTCGCTTTTGCAGCTTGCAACAACGCTGCTCCTGCTGAAGAACCCGCTGACTCCACCGAACAAGTAGTTGAAGAACCCGCTACAGAGGAAGCTACCGAAGCTACCGATGCAGAAGCTGAAGCTACCGAAGGTGTTGCCGAAGAAGCTACTGAAACTCCCGCTGCTGAATAAGCAATAGAGTTTTTAGTGAAAAAAAAAGAGGGCTTGCAAAACAAACCCTCTTTTTTTTCGTTTATAGGTTTGTATAATTTTTGTCGGAAAATATGAGCAAAAAGTGTATCGTCCTGTTGTGCAGCGTTTTTGCTGTTGTGTCCGTTGTGGCTCAGCAGCTTGGCAACGCTTGTTTTGAGTTGCGCCACAGCAGTGTCGAGGCATATTCCTTCACACTTTCTGTTTCCGACTTCGACATAGTTCCCCAAGGCGATTTTGCCACCCTTTTTGTGGACGGCACTTTTTCATCGCTTCAGGAGGTGGGGAAACCTCAGCTTCCTGTTTTCCATCAGATTATTGCCGTGCCTCAGGGTGCTGTGCCCAAACTCGCCTATACTCAAGGCCAGTCGCGACACATAAGTCTCGGCCAAAGCCGTTTGCAGCCCGTCCAGCCCCACCAGTTCAAGAATAGGGAACAGGACTTCGCCATTGACAACGAAATCTACTCCACCGACGCGTTCTTTGCCTGCCCGCTCGTGTCCATATCCGAGCTTGGCACCATGCAAGGCCTGCGCCTGCTGCGTGTCACCGTGTCGCCTTTCGAGTACAATCCACAGCGGAACACGTTGCTTTTGCACTCCGACATTGGCGTGGAGATAACTTTTGAATGTGCCGACGAAACAGCGACCATACGCGAGTTGCAGCGTTTCAACGGCCTTTCGTCTGTGGAGGCAGTGGCCAACCGTGCGGCATTCCAAAATCTTTTGCCCGAACCGACACAGATACCGCCCAAGTACGTGGTGGTGGCCCGCGACACTTTTGCCGCCGCTTTGCGGCCTTTCGTGGAATGGAAACGCAGGAAAGGCTTCAATGTGGTTGAGATTTATACCAGCGTTGGCGACAGCTGCACGCACATTCGTGCCCGTTTGGACAGCATCTATCGCGCTTCCTCACCCTTGGATCCGGCTCCGACGTTTGTAACCATAGTTGGCGATGTGGAGCATGTGCCGTCTTTCGACGGAAAAATCCGCATCACAGGTATTGGCCGCCACATTACCGACCTGTATTATGCCGAATACACCGGCGATTTTTATCCCGAGGCGGCATACGGCCGAATCTCCGTTGCCGACACAGCCGAACTTTCCAGTGTTCTCCGCAAAATTATGGACTACGAGCAGTACCGTTTTGCCGACACCGCTTTCCTCAACCGCGTAACCCTTGTGGCGGGACGCGAGTCCAGAACACCTGCCCCCACAGTTACCAACGGACAAATCAACTATCTGAAAAACACTTATTTCTCCCCAAACCCCGATTTCGACACACATTATTATTATAATCCCGCCTCCGAAACCCAACTGCCGCAGATTGTCATGGATTTGAACCGAGGCGCATCGCTGGTGAACTACACATCGCATTGCTATTCAACGGGTTGGTATCGTCCGAGTTTCGATTACGTTGGCGTGGACACATTGGCCAACACAGGAAAATTGTTCTTTGCTGTGAACAACTGCTGCCTTTCGAGCCGTTTTGCCGAAACCCGCTGTTTTGGCGAGGCTTTGTTGCGTAAGCGCGATGCCGGGGCTGTGAGCGTGATAGGCGCTGCCAACGAAACCCTTTGGGAGGAGGACTACTATTGGTCCCTCGGTGCCAAAGGCGCGGTGTCGCTCAATCCGCAGTACGACGCCCTTAGTCTTGGTGCTTTCGATCGTATGATACATACCCACGGCGAGCCGTACGCCCAAACCGCACCCACGGCAGGCGAGATGCTTTTGGCAGGCACTTTCGGACTTGCACAGATGGGCATGGCCTACGAAAATTATTATTGGGAGATTTACAATCTGCTCGGCGACCCCTCGCTAATGCCGTATTTGGGTGTCCCACAGGATATTACCCTCGATATTCCCGACAGCATTCCCTGCGGTACGACAAATATTCCGTTGCACGGCACGCCCCACACCCGCGTGGCATTTTTGCAGGACAGCCTCTTGCTTGCTTCGGTCCTTCTCGACTCCAACGGCGATGCCACGGCCGATTTTTCACAGCCAATTTCTCAATCGCAATTGTATGTAACAGCCACGGCACAATTTTACAAACCATTGATAGACACGCTTTTGACTTTTGTGCCTTCGGGCTCTAATGTCGCTATAAGCGAAAGTCGAGTTTCCGATACTTTCGGCATAGTAGTTGAAAATCAACAGCTTGTGTCCGGCAAGGGATACACTATTGATTTTAAAATCACCAACTTCGGCACGGATACCGCGAAAAATGTAATTTTGGAACTGCTTTCCTTGGACGGCAAAAGCACCATTGCCACAGGTATTTTCGTTCTGGGCGATATTGCAGGACACGACACTTCGCGCGTAAGCGGATATTTTGTCCCCGACAGAAATCTCTCGCAAAACGAGCTTTTGTCGCTCAATGTCGTGGTTTATTGCGACAGCGGCGACACCTGCCGTCGTCGCTACGACTTTTTGGCGCAGTCGGCATCGGTGCAGATGGGCGTGGTGGCGATTTCGCAGAACGGCGCGTCCGTAACACAGCTCAGCAGAGGAGAAACTTACACCCTCAAAGTCCCTGTTGCCAACGACGGCTCGGCCAGTGCCGACAGTGTGTCGTTATTTGCAGGAATGGCGGCGCGTTTTGGCACGGTTTCGTCGCCCGATACCGTTTTGTTTGCCACACTTCCTCCGCTTTCGTCCGACACCGCCGAATTTGTTTTTTCGGTGCTCGCCAATGATGTGAACTACATCGACATAGCTATTTCCGCAGCGCATCGTGGCATTGTTGTCGAAAAAATGTTGCGTCTGCCCTTGGGCAAAGCCGAGGAGACTTTCGAGAGTGGCGATTTTACACGTTTTGCATGGGACACCACCCACCCCAAAGCTTGGATTATCGACACTGTGGCTTCGCGAGCCCATGCAGGAAGTTTTTGTGCAAGGACAGCGCCGATAACGCATAAGCAGCAGAGCGTGCTTTCCATCGCCATGACCACCATTGTCGACGACTCCATCAGTTTTTGGCGTCGCACCTCCACCGAAGCCAGCGCCGACTACCTGTCGTTTTATGTGGACGACGTTAGGCAAGGCCGATGGGAGGGCAGCGGATATTGGGAGCGCATGGCTTTCATGGTGCCGCAGGGCAGGCATGTGTTCAAATGGGTTTATGAGAAGGACGGCTCCATCGACGGCGGCAGCGACTGCGCATGGATTGACGACATTGTTTTCCCGCTTTCGCAGATGGACACCAACTGCCGCATGAACCCCGTTTTGGGTATTTCCGAATTTGACGGAAAAAAAATCTGCACAGTTTATCCCAATCCCGCCAAGGCATATTTTATCGTGGAAACCGTTGGCAATGAAGCGTTTGAGATGTCGGTATGCGATGCTTTCGGCAAAATTGTTGATAAAAAGATGATAAAACCCGGCGAAAAGCTATACTATTCCACGGCAAAACTACGTTGTGGCGTTTACATTTTGCTTTTTTCCGGCAAAAATGATGTCTTTGCTAAAAAAATAATTATTACGAATAAATGAGCGACACAATCTTTTTGATACAGAGGACTTTACCCGACGACACCACCAAAAAGGCCCAGGCCGTGGTATCGCCGGATACTGTAAAAAAAGAATTGCATGTTGCTGGAAACAAGGACACTGCCAAGATTGTAAAAGATTCGCCCGAATCTACAAAAACAACCACTCAAAACGCACGGAATACCACACCGCAACAGCCCGCAACTCCCAAACCCGTTGCACAGAACACTGTAGCGGAGCAGCCCGCCGCCCCCGCACAATTGCAGCAGGATCAACAGCCGCTGTCGCAAAAAGATACCACGCAAAGCGTACCCCTGCATCCGCCCTACATCTACCACTCCGACGACATGGTGCAATACGAGGAGATACAGCTTTTCAACCTCGACAGCCTTATAACCGCCAACGATTCGGTTTTCTACCACAAGAGCCTTTTACGGGGACACAGCTACGCCAAAAAGGACACTGTTGCCGAGGTGCGACACAACAACCAACAGCCTATGTGGGTGTTCCTTACCCTTATGCTGGTGATGTTTATCTTTGGCAGGATGATTTCGAACTACAAAGGGCGCAAATCGGACATACTTCTTTCGCCTTTCAGCCGCCTGAGCCTTAAAACCCTGCTCAACGAGCGTGCGGTGAACAAAGTAACGGTAAACCTGCTTATCAATTTCCTCTATTCGGTGCTGCTGTCGTTGGCGGAATTCTTCGTCATTCGACATTTCGGCGCGACCATTACTGGCACCCCGGCGTTGGATTACCTCGTGCTTTTGGCAGGCACTTTCCTTTTTATATACATACGTGTGCTGCTTGTGAAATTCATCGGCAGCGTGTTCAACTACAAAATCAGCACAGGGGCGTATATCCTCAACCAGTCCATCTGCAACCTGCTGTGTGGCATATTGCTTGTGCCCGCACTCCTTCTGGGATTTTATTCGGGACTCAACGCCACGGCATTGCTTTACGTACTTACTGTAATAGTGGTGCTTATGTTTTTGATACGTGTGGTTCGCGGCTCGGTGCTGATGCTTGCCGAATCGCAGTTCTCGAAAGTGTATATGCTCTACTATATGTTTGTGATAGAGATAGTTCCGGTGCTTGTGATAGCCAAATGGATAACCCTTAATATGTAACAATAATGAAAAAAAAACATACCATGGAATTAAATGAAGAACTGAAAAAACTGGTGTTCGAAAAATCCGACCTCAAGCAGTCGGTGTACCGTTCCACAAAAGAGACTTTCGAGCTTTTCCGTAAAAATACCCAGGAGCTGATAGAGGCTTTCAAGTCCAAGGCCATCGACGAGGGTAACAAAACGGCCTTCGAGTTCAAAAACCGCGGCGATTTCGAGTTTGAGGTCAAGTTCGCCGGCGACGTGCTTATTTTTATGATGCACACCAACGTGTTCGAGTTTTCGCGTAACCACGAGGTGATGAAAACCCCTTACGTGAAAGAAGACCCGCGCCGTTCGTACTGCGGCACCATACATATATATAACTTCCTTGCCGACTCGTTCACCTACGACCGCGACGCCGACCTCGGATATATGATAGGCCGTGTGTTTGTAAACTACGAAAAACATTATTTCATCGAAGGTAAGCGCGAACTCGGGGTTCTGTACAACAATTTCAACACTGCCGAAATCACCACCGAATCGGTGCAAAAAATCATCGAATCGGCTATCACTTATACCACCAATTTTGACCTGTTAACTCCGCCGTATGACGAGGTAAAATTGGTCTCTGTGGCCGAAATGAAGTCCGCTTTCGACAGAAAACCGATGGTAACGGGCAAACGCTTAGGCTTTCGTTTTCAGCAAGATATGGATTAGCGAAGAAAAAAAATCGGACAAAATTGAAAATAAATTTTGTCAGTTAAAAAAAAGTTCGTAATTTTGCACCCGCAAATCGGCACCGAAAAATGCAAAAAATAACACAAAAAAGTGCTGATTTTGTGAAAGCAAGATGGCCCGTTCGTCTAGTTGGTTAGGACGCAAGATTTTCATTCTTGAAATCAGGGGTTCGAGTCCCCTACGGGCTACAAAAAATTTTTAAAGGTAATATGGCAAATCATAAATCATCAAAAAAGAGAATACGTTCTTCCGAGAGAAGAAGAGTGGAGAACAGGTACTACGCAAAAACCATGCGTAACGCCTTGCGCGATTTCAGAGCTTTAGAGGATAAAGCCGTGGCAACAGAACGCCTGCCCAAGATGACTTCCATCATCGACAAACTGGCAAAACGCTCCGTTATACACAAAAACAAAGCCGCCAACCTGAAATCCAAACTCAACAAAAAAGTGAACGCTATGTAATAACGGCCACTTTGGCAAGATATAAAAGGCTGTGGGCAGTTGCCGACAGCCTTTTTTGTTTTTTTGAGGGAGGGGCGAAGGCGAGTGGAAGAATAAAATAAAGTTGTACATTATTTTAAAGAATTCCATTTATTTAATGTTTTTTCTGCCTATGGCAGAAACGATTTCAAGGATCTACTTTTCTTCAACGTGCGGGACACTATATAAATAGAACGCATCTATATTTTTATAGAAAAGAAAAAAACTTTTACAATTGAAAAAAAAGTCATACCTTTGCAAACCGAAAAACTAAAGTAGACGTCGATATATTTATTTTGGATAAACACACACAACAGATGACCGACAAACACAGGACAAGTACAGGACAAGTACAGGACAAGTTCGGTACGGACAATAATAACATCATCAGTTTGGTAAAAGTAATCGGCGATGGCAGTTTGTTTGTTAAAGATATGATGGTTGGCCTGAATCTCAAAGGCCGTGATAATTTTATCAACTTGTATCTCACTCCCTCCATGCACGAAGGCTTTGTACGTATGCTATACCCCAAAACGCCCGCCACCCGCGCCAGAAATATCTGCTTACCCCCAAGGGACAAACACTTTATAAAGCAATAATTAATAGCCAATCCATAGGCTGATAACGAAAAACGGTCGTTAAAAAACATGAGTAAAACGAGATTTAGCACCAAAACTGACAACTATGAGCACGAAAATGATTGAAACACAAACCATTGAGTTTAAACAAGTTTGGAATGATGAATATTTGAAATGGGTATGCGGATTTGCTAATGCGCAGGGCGGTTTTCTGTATATCGGCATCAATGATGATGGTGAGGTGGTAGGAGTTGCCAATGCCCGCAAACTTATGGAAGATATTCCAAACACAATACACAACATACTTGGTATTGTTGTTGGCGTTGATTTATTGCACAGCAGCGACGGAAAGGAATATTTATGTATTAATGTGCCGCTAAGCAATGTGCCTGTGGCTTGCAGGGGAAAATATTACTATAGGTCGGGCACTACTAATCAAGAACTTAGTGGGTTGACACTCAATGATTTTCTTCTTCGCAAGATGAACATCACTTGGGACATGGGAACAATTCCTACCGCAACTTTTGATGATATCGACGGCGACGCATTGTCGTTTTTCCTGCGGACAGCAATTAACGCCCGACGTTTGCCAGCCGACTGTGCGACAATGACCAAAGAACAAGTCTTGCGCCATTTGCATCTTACGAGTGATGACGGCCTTATTACGCGTGCTGCGCTATTGCTTTTTGGAAAGGACATAAAACGTTGGAGCATAACTGCCGATTTTCGCATCGGTCGTTTCGGCAATAGCTTGTCGGACCTTATCACTCAAGATGATATAGCCTGTCCGTTGATACTTATGCCAGACCGTATCATAGAGACACTTCGTAGCAAATACCTTACTTCGCCGATTCACTACGAAGGATTGTTGCGTATGGAGCCTTTGGAGATACCTGAAGACGGTTTGCGTGAGATAATCTGCAATGCCATTATTCACCGTGATTATTGTGGAGTGTTCACGCAGATGAAGGTTTTCAACGACCGTATTGTTTTGTGGAACGATGGTCCTCTGCCTATGGGATATACCGTTGAAACGTTGATGGGCGACCACGAGTCGCGTCCACGCAACCGATATATAGCAGAAATGTTCTATCGTGCAGGTTTTATAGAGAACTGGGGTAGGGGTTATGACAAAATCCGCAACTCTTTTGTTTCGGCAAAACTCAATATGCCCAGCTTCGAGTCCGAACGCGGCGGTTTTCTTGTTACTATTTTAAGGGAAAAATATGTGGCTAATGAGGCAAAAATTGATAATTCTGGGCAAAATGTCCCTGTAAATGTCCCTGTAAATGTCCCTGTAAATGTCCCTGTAAATGATAGACAAAAACAAATTATCAATCTAATTACTGCTAATTCATATATTACAGTATTGCAATTGTCCAAAGAGCTTGGAGTTAATGAAAAAACTATAAAAAGAGACTTGCATTTATTGAAGCAGAAAAATATTATTGAGAGAATAGGGGCTGACAAAAACGGCCATTGGAAAATAATTTCCCCCGAAAACACTCCAAAAACCACATGATAACAACCGAAAAACCAACTTTTTGCCGAATGTATAATATTGAAATAAAATAATTTATAAAAACAACAATCCCCCTCCCATGAAAGTCCTCCCAACCCAACACCCATCCGTCCGCGTAATGCGTTTTGTTGCAGTGGCGGCAGTAATAGTTACGAGCTTCGTGCATTTTTCCTGCTCCAAGGACGACGAATCCCCGACCCCTGCGCCTCCAACGCCGCCGCAGGGCATGTATATAGCCGACACCGTTCACTATGCCGACAAGGGTGTAACGGCCTACAACATCGTTTACACCTCCACCGACCCCTACGGCCAGCCCGCTATGCTCTCCGCCGCCATCGTTTTGGGCGACGACATAGTCCAAAGCCGTCGTTCGCGCGGATTTATGCTTTACAACCACCAGTCGGTGTTCCGTGCCGACGAATGTCCCACCCACGGCAGTATCGACATGGAGAAGAAAATGGTCGGCAGCGGACTAATCACCGTCTCTGCCGATTATTACGGTTTCGGCGTCTCCGAGTCCCAGCATCAGGCCTACACCATGCCCGATGCCAACGCACAGGCCAGCATCGACGCCCTTATCGCCGCCAAGCGACTGCTGGAGTGGAACGGCTACACATGGGACGACAACCTCTTTGTGGGCGGCTACTCGCAGGGCGGACAAACCGTCATGGGAGTGGTCAAGCTCGTGGCCGAGCATTATCCCGACATACACATAACCTATGCCCTTGCCGGTGCCGGCCCCTACGACCTGCCTGCCACATATAACAATATGGTGCAGACCGACACCTCCAGTCAGCCCAGCACCGTGGTGGAAGTGATGTTGGCCCACAACCAATATTACAACTTAGGTTTACAGAATTCCGAAATGTTCCAGGAGCCCCTGCTCAGCCATATCGACGACTGGGTGCTGAGCAAACAGTGGCGCCGCGTGCAGATCGACAGCATGATGGGCGTGGCCACACTGTCGCAGTTCCTCACCCCCGCGATGATGGACCTCAACTCCGACCTCAGCCGGCGCATGCTTTCCGCCCTCGACCACAGCAACCTGTGTCAGGGCTGGACACCCCGCGGCACCGAACAGATAATGCTTTTCCACAACACCAGCGACCTCACCGTGCCGCCCGTCAACACCGAGCACATGAGTCAATTCCTGCAGCAGCACGGCGTTGAGGCAGAGCTGTATGTCAACGATTACGGAGCTTCGGCCGCCGCCGACGGACACACCGTAGGAGCCGTTTATTTCGCCCTGATAGCTGTAAACAAAATCGCCGCGATACTGGAAATACAGCCGTGGAGCATTTTATAGCGCCAATTCGCCACTTTCGTTCATCCTGGTTTGCGCAAAAAAAAACTTTGCGTAAGTCGGGAAAAAGTTGTATCTTTGCATTCCCGTAAAAAGAGCGTTCAGGTAGTGTTTTTTCGCATAAATATCCCGAAAACAGTAAGTTGCGACAAGAAGGACGATTTTTTGTGCTTTTGAAAAAAGAATAAGTTCCAAAAATATCGAAATTCATACAGAAAGTTGGAAATAATTATTTGACACACACCTAATTAAAAGCTATTTTTCGAGAAAAGGGCGTTTTTGGCGAAAAAAATGTTGATAATAAACATCAAAATGTTGATAAATCGCCCCGAACCGACCTAAAAAACCACAAATTTCCCCAAAAAATAAAAAATATTTTCAACAAGTTACAAAAAAATGAATTTTGTAAAGTGTTGTAAATCAAACCCCCCAAAAGATTTTAAGTTTTTTTAAGACTTATAAAGGGAAAAATCATTGTCGTTTGGAAAAAAAGTCGTATCTTTGCAGTCCCAAAAATGGGCAAAAAAGATTAAAAAAAACGATATAAAACATAACAAAAAGTAAGAAATGCCAACAATTCAACAATTAGTTCGCAAAGGACGCCAGGAGATGGAATACAAGAGCAAATCTCCGGCACTGGATTCGTGTCCGCAACGTAGAGGCGTGTGCACCCGTGTGTACACCACAACCCCCAAAAAACCTAACTCGGCAATGCGTAAGGTGGCAAGGGTTCGTCTGACCAACCAGAAAGAGGTTAACGCGTATATCCCTGGTGAAGGACACAATCTACAAGAGCATAGTATAGTAATGATAAGAGGCGGTCGTGTGAAAGACCTCCCCGGTGTAAGATATCACATCATTCGCGGAGCTTTGGATACATCCGGAGTTGACGGAAGAAGACAACGCCGTTCCAAATACGGTGCCAAACGTCCCAAACAAGCAGCAAAATAAATTTAGGATAAACAATTAGCTTTTATATATAGAGATGAGAAAAGCAAGACCCAAGAAAAGAATAATATTGCCAGATCCCAAATACAACGATACACTGGTTACCAAGTTTGTCAACAACCTGATGATGGGTGGCAAAAAAACTATAGCCTACAAGATTTTCTACGAGGCAATCGACGTGGTTGCAGACCGCACACAGGAAGACGGTCTCGAAGTGTGGAAAAAAGCCCTCACCAACGTTACCCCTTCGGTAGAGGTTCGCAGCCGCCGTATCGGTGGTGCCACTTTCCAGATCCCTTCGGAAATCCGCCCCGAACGTAAACAGTCCATAGGCATGAAAAACCTTATCGGATTTGCACGTAAGAGAAGTGAGAAAACCATGGCCCTGAAACTCGCCGGCGAAATACAAGCCGCCTACAAGGAAGAAGGTTCCGCTTTCAAACGTAAAGAAGAAATCCACCGTATGGCCGACGCCAACAAGGCATTCTCACACTTCAGATTCTAACAATCACCGAAACAATAAACACAGGATACAACGATGGCCGACCTTCATTACACACGCAACATTGGCATTATGGCCCACATCGACGCCGGTAAGACTACCACTACCGAGCGTATCCTGTATTATACCGGCAAAAACTACAAAATCGGCGAAACCCACGACGGCTCTGCCACCATGGACTGGATGCAGCAGGAGCAGGAACGTGGCATAACCATCACCTCGGCAGCCACCACAGTGTTCTGGCACTACAAAGGCGACGAATACAAGTTCAACATCATTGACACTCCGGGTCATGTGGATTTCACCGTGGAGGTGGAACGCTCCCTGCGAGTGCTCGACGGCGCCATAGCAATTTTCTGCGCTGTGGGCGGCGTTGAACCGCAATCCGAAACCGTGTGGCGCCAAGCCGACAAATACAATGTGCCCCGTATCGCCTTTGTAAACAAAATGGACCGCGCCGGCGCCGACTACTTCTCCGTTGTCAACCAGATAAAGGAGAAACTCGGAACCAACCCCATACCCTTGGAAATACCCATCGGCCAGGAAGATCTCTTCAAAGGCGTGGTGGACCTCATTTCCAACAAAGCCCTCATCTGGGACGAAGCCTCCAACGGCTCCAAATTCTTCGAGGTGGAGATGCCCGAAGACCTTAAGGATACTGTTGCCGAATACCGCCAGCGCCTTATCGAAGGCGTAGCCGAAGAGAACGAAGAACTTCTCGCCAAATTCTTCGACGACCCCGACTCCATTACCGAAGACGAGATTCGCGCAGAGATACGCAAAGCCACACTTGCACGCAAGATAACTCCCGTGCTGTGTGGCGCTTCGTTTAAAAATAAGGGCATACAGTCGCTGCTCGACGCAGTGGCCGCCTACCTGCCCAGTCCCCTCGACGTAAACGAGATACAGGGTATCAACCCCAAGACCGACAAAGAAGAGACACGCCAGATCGACGCTAACGCGCCCTTCTCGGCACTCGCCTTCAAGATAGCCGCCGACCCGTTTGTGGGACGTATATGCTTCTTCCGAGTATATTCCGGGTCCCTCGAGTCGGGCTCTTACGTTTATAACGCATCCACCGGCAAAAAGGAACGCATCTCGCGCATAATGCAGATGCACGCCAACAAGCAGAACCCGCTCGACCGTATCGAAGCAGGCGACATCGGAGCTGCCGTGGGATTCAAGGAGATAAAAACGGGCAACACCCTCTGCGACGAGCGTCACCCCATACTCCTCGAGTCGATGAAGTTCCCCGAACCGGTGATAGGCATAGCCATCGAACCCAAGACACAGGCCGACATCGACAAGATGAACAACGCCCTCGCCAAACTTGTGGAAGAAGATCCCACCCTCGTTGTGGAAAGCGACGAGACTTCGGGACAGACCATCCTCCGCGGCATGGGCGAGCTGCACCTCGACATCATTCTCGACCGCATGCTCCGCGAATTCGGCGTGGAGGTGAACCAAGGCGCACCACAAGTGGCATACAAAGAAGCCATCACCCAAACCGTACAACACCGCGAAGTTTACAAGAAACAGACCGGCGGCAAGGGCAAATTCGCCGACATCATTTTCGAGATTTCGCCTGCCGACGACGACGTCAAAGGACTGCAGTTTATCAACGATGTGCGCGGCGGCAACATACCCAAGGAGTTTATGCCTTCCATCGAGAAAGGCTTCCGCATAGCCATGCAGAACGGCGTGCTTGGCGGATTCCCCATGGAAAGCCTCAAAGTGCGTGTCATCGACGGCTCGTTCCACCCCGTGGACTCCGACGCCCTGTCGTTCGAACTCTGTGCACAGATAGGATTCAAGGAAGCCTGCCGCAAAGCAGCGCCCGTACTGCTCGAACCTATCATGAAACTCGAGGTGATAACCCCCGACGCCTACCTCGGCGACGTTACCGGCGACCTCAACCGCCGCCGCGGCGTCCTCGAAAACGTAGTGGCAAAAGTCGGTGCCCAGGCAGTACACGCATACGTGCCGCTGCAGCAGATGTTCGGATACGTAACCACACTGCGCACCATAACATCGGGACGTGCCAACTCCTCAATGGAATTTTCGCACTACTCCGAACTGCCCAAGGAATTGACAGAATCAATATTGAAAAAATAAGTAATAACGATTTATAAATCAAAACAACGTGAACCAAAGAATCAGAATCAAATTGAAATCTTACGACCACAACTTGGTTGACAAATCAACCGAGAAGATCGTAAAAACCGTTAGAATGACGGGTGCCGTTGTCAATGGTCCTATACCACTGCCAACCAACAAAAAGATTTTTACAGTAAACCGTTCGACTTTCGTCAACAAGAAATCGAGGGAACAGTTCGAGCTCAGCTCGTACAAACGACTGATGGACATCTACAGCTCATCGTCCAAAACCATCGACGCACTGATGAAACTCGAGCTCCCCAGCGGCGTAGAAGTAGAAATCAAAGTCTGAAAACGGTAAAAGAAAGTAAACAAACGTCAGCCAATGTTCGACAAACAAGCTGACAAGGAAAAAAACAAAGTAAAAGTAACAAGAAATGTCAGGATTATTAGGAAAGAAAATTGGAATGACCAGCTTGTTCGATGCCTCCGGAAAACAAATTCCGTGCACAGTGATAGAAGCAGGTCCTTGTGTTGTTACACAAGTAAAGTCAATTGAGAAGGACGGCTACGAAGCCATCCAGCTGGCTTTCGGCGAAAAGAAAGAAAGCCACACCACAAAACCCATGAGAGGCCACTTTGCCAAGGCAAACACCACTCCTAAACGCCACCTCGCCGAGTTCTCGCGCTTCGAAGAAGGCCACAAAAAGAAATTCGGTGAAGTTCTCGACGTTACAGTGTTTACCGAAGGCGAATTTGTGGACGTAGTGGGAACATCTAAAGGTAAAGGCTTCCAAGGCGTTGTGAAACGTCACGGTTTCGGAGGCGTAGGCGACAAGACTCACGGCCAGCACGACCGTCTGAGAGCCCCCGGTTCGGTGGGAGCATCGTCATACCCCTCACGTCTGTTCAAAGGACTGCGTATGGCAGGCCAGACAGGTAACAAGCGCGTAAAAGTGCAGAACCTGCAGATAGTGAAGATTTTCCCCGAAAAGAATTTATTGATAGTAAAAGGGTCGGTACCCGGAGCTAAAGGTTCAATTTTAAAATTAGAGAGATGGAGTTAAAAGTTTATAATATCAACGGAAGCGAAACAGGACGCACCATAAATCTGGATGACTCCGTATTCGCAATGACCCCCAACGACCACGCCATATATCTGGATTGCAAACAATATCTGGCCAACCAGCGTCAGGGTACACACAAATCGAAAGAAAGAAGCGAAATCAGCGGTTCCACCCGCAAACTCGGCCGTCAGAAAGGCGGTGGAGGAGCACGTCGCGGCGACATCAACTCGCCAGTGCTCGTAGGCGGCGCACGCGTATTCGGACCCAAACCGAGAGACTACCGCTTCAAACTCAACGTAAAAGTGAAACAGCTGGCACGCCGCTCCGCACTGAGCTACAAAGTCGCCGAAAACGCAATGATGGTTATCGAAGACTTTACAATGGACGCCCCAAAGACCAAAAAAATGGTGGAAATTGTTAATAATTTGAAAGTTGCAGAGAAAAAATCACTTTTTGTTTTTGCAGAACAAAATAATTTCGTATCTTTGTCAGCTCGTAACATACCCAACGTGAAGATTGCAAAAAGCTCTGATTTAAGCACTTACGGCATTATGAACTGCGGCAATCTTATCGTTTCGGAAAGCGCTGTTGCGGAAATTGCCCGTATATTGGCAGTGAAATAAACATATTGTGAACAAAAAAATACATAATACACGATGGAAATCATAGTAAAACCGCTGATAAGTGAAAGAATGACACGCACAACGGAAAAAATGCCAAACCGTTGCGGCTTTGTCGTTGACAAACGGGCGAATAAAATACAGATAAAGAAAGCTGTAGAAACCCTCTACAACGTTAAAGTTGTGGACGTGAACACCATGAACTACAGCGGAAAAGTAAAATCGCGCTACACCAAGGCCGGATTCATCACAGGCAAGAAACCTGCGTTCAAAAAGGCAATAGTAACGCTTGCAAAAGATAACACAATAGATTTTTATAGCAATATTTAAAGAGAGATGGCTTTAAAGAAATTAAAACCGACAACACCGGGACAACGTCACAAAGTAGTTGTTACTTTCGACGACATCACAGCGTCGAAACCCGAGAAGAGCTTAACCTACGGCTATCGTAAATCTGGCGGTAGAAACAACCAAGGTAAGATGACCATGCGCTATATCGGCGGCGGTCACAAGAAAAAATATCGTATCATCGACTTCAAGAGAGAGAAAGATTCGATACCCGCAGTTGTGAAAACCATAGAATACGACCCCAACCGTACCTCGCGCATAGCACTCGTATGCTACGCCGACGGAGAAAAACGCTACATCGTTGCTCCCCAGGGACTTAAAGTCGGTCAGACAATCATGTCAGGTAGCGGAGTTGCCCCGGAAATAGGCAACACATTGCCATTGGGTGAAATCCCCTTTGGAACATTGATACACAACATCGAACTGCGTCCGGGACAGGGCGCCAAGATGGTTCGCACCGCAGGGGCTTACGCCCAGCTGATGTCGAGAGACGGAAAATTCGCGGCAATAAAAATGCCGTCGGGCGAGATGAGACTCATACTGCAGTCGTGCAAAGCCACCATAGGCATAGTGTCCAACCCCGAACACAACCTCGAGGTATCAGGTAAAGCCGGTCGTAGCAGATGGCTCGGACGCCGTCCGCGTACCCGTGGAGTAGTGATGAACCCCGTTGACCACCCCATGGGCGGTGGTGAAGGCCGTCAGGCCGGCGGACACCCGCGCTCGCGCAAGGGCATACCCGCCAAGGGATACAAGACTCGCGCTCCCAAGAAACAATCGACCAAGTACATCATTGAAAGAAGAAAGAAGTAATAACGATTAACAAAAAGTAAAAAGAGATGAGTCGTTCATTAAAGAAAGGTCCGTACATTTTCCACAAACTGGAAAAAAGAGTGGTAGAGGCTGCACAGTCCAACAAAAAAGTCACCATAAAGACTTGGTCGCGCGCCTCCATGATCTCCCCCGATTTCGTAGGACAGACAATAGCAGTTCATAACGGAAACAAATTCATACCCGTGTATGTAACCGAAAACATGGTAGGTCACAAATTGGGTGAGTTTGCCCCCACACGCATTTTCCGCGGACATGCCGGACAAAAGGACAAAGGTAATAAATAAAACAATTCGCAGAAATGGGACAAAGAAAACATAATAGTGCCGAAGCACGCAAGGAAGCCAAGAAAACCGTTTACATGGCGAAACTTATGAACAATCCTACTTCGCCCCGCAAAACGAGACTTGTGGCCGATATGATAAGAGGTATGGACGTGGACAAAGCCCTCGGAGTACTGCAGTACTGCCCGAGAGAATCCGCCCCCAAAATGCGCAAGCTCCTCCTGTCGGCAATAGCCAACTGGCAGAGCAAAAACGAAGGCCAACGCATCGAAGACAACAAACTGTACGTTAAAACCATCATGGTTGACGGCGGCCGCTCGATGAAACGCCTCCGCACAGCACCGCAGGGAAGAGGTTACAGAATAAGAAAACGTTCCAACCACATCACCATGGTACTTGGCAACAGAGTTGAAGAAAAAGCTCAAAAAGAAGTTGCTACTCAAGAAGTAGAAGAACAAAAATAGTTATAATAAAGAAGAATAAGAATGGGACAGAAAACTAACCCAATAGGAAACAGATTAGGAATCATAAGAGGATGGGATTCCAACTGGTACGGTGGCAGAAAGTTCGGACCTAAGCTGGTAGAGGACAACAAAATCCGCAAATACCTGAGCGTACGCCTTTCGAAAGCCAGCGTATCGAAAATATACATCGAGAGAACCCTGAAACTCCTCACAGTTACCATCAACTCCGCCCGTCCGGGTCTCGTGATAGGCCGCAACGGCAGCGACGTTGACATACTGAAAGAAGAGCTGAAGAAACTCACAGGCAAAGACGTACAGATAAACGTCTTTGAGGTGAAACGCCCCGAAACCGACGCCGTTCTGGTAGCCCAGAACATAGCCCGTCAGATCGAAGGTCGTGTTCAGTACCGCAAAGCTGTGAAAACAGCCATCTCGTCCACCATGCGCGTGGGAGCCGAAGGCATAAAAGTCTCCATCTCCGGACGTATAGGCGGTGCCGAAATAGCACGTACCGAACACTACAAAGAGGGCAGAACACCACTGCACACACTCCGCGCCGACATCGACTACTCGCAGGCCGAAGCACACACCACCTACGGACGCATCGGCGTCAAAGTGTGGATCTGCCGCGGAATAGTATACGGCAAACAGGAGCTTGTGCCCTCCACAGTGGGCGGACAAACTCGCGAAAGACGCGGCGGAGCACGCCAGTCGGCACCCGCACCCCGCGCAAGAAGAACAAGAAATAATAAAGGTTAAAAAATCCAATAAAGAAAAGTAACAATGTTACAGCCGAAAAAAACAAAATATAGGAAGCAGCAGAAAGGGAAAATAAAAGGCAACGCCCACAGAGGCTACGAACTCGCCTTCGGTACCTTCGGTATCAAATCCCTTGAAACGTGTTTTATCACGGGAAGACAAATAGAGGCTGCACGTCAAGCGGTAACCCGTCACATGAAACGTGAAGGACAGATATGGATACGCATATTCCCCGACAAACCCATCACCAAGAAACCTAACGAGGTACGTATGGGTAAAGGTAAGGGAGCACCCGAATACTTCGTGGCAAGAGTAATGCCCGGTACAATACTCTTCGAAGCCGAAGGCGTTCCCATGGAAGTGGCAAAGGAAGCCCTCCGTCTTGCTGCCCAGAAACTGCCCATCACAACAAAATTCGTTGTAAAACGGGATTATGTTGAAGAATAATAAACAAGCAGAAAAGAGATGAAAAACAAGTTAGTATTGAAAGAGCTTTCTACAGCCGAAATAAAAGAGAAGTTGGACGTTGAGCGCGACATGCTTCTGAAAATGAAACTGAACCATGCCGTTTCGCCAATCGAAAACCCCAATAAAATAAAAGAAAGTAGAAAAACTATAGCACGCTGCCTCACCGAACTTCGCCGCCGCGAAATGGAAGAAACAGCCGAATAGTAAATAAATCCGAATCAAAAAATGGAAAGAAACTTAAGAAAAGAAAGAATCGGAACCGTTGTAAGCAATAAGATGGACAAATCCATCGTGGTGCTCGTTGAACGCAAGGTGAAACACCCCAAGTACGGCAAATTCGTTAAAAAAAGCACCAAATTCATGGCTCACGACGAGAAAAACGAATGCAACATCGGAGATTTTGTTCGCATAATGGAGACACGTCCTTTGAGCAAAAACAAATGTTGGAGATTAGTTGAAATAATAGAAAGAGCTAAATAGTTATGATACAGCAAGAAACAAGAATGACCGTCGCCGATAACAGCGGTGCCAAGAGCGCCCTGTGTATCAGAGTACTGGGAGGCACCAAGAAAAGATACGCCTCCATAGGCGACAAAATCGTGGTGGCCATAAAAGACGCCATCCCATCAGGTAACATCAAAAAGGGAGCTGTTTCGAAAGCCGTGGTAGTGCGCACCAAGAAAGAAGTGAGACGCGCCGACGGATCATACATCCGCTTCGACGACAACGCCTGCGTGCTCCTCACACCGGCCGACGAGCTCCGCGGAACACGTATCTTCGGACCCGTGGCACGCGAACTGCGCGAGAAACAATACATGAAAATTGTATCCTTGGCCCCCGAAGTTTTATAAACATTAAAAAAACGCAAGAAACAATATGAAACTGCACGTAAAGAAAGGGGACACTGTAAAAGTGATAGCCGGCGATGACAAAGGCTCGGTCGGCAGAGTGCTCAAAGTGTATCCCGAAAAGAATCGAGCCATAGTGGAAGGTGTCAACATTGTGAAAAAACACACCAAACCCAATGCAAAGAACACCCAGGGAGGCATAGTAGAGAAAGAAGCCCCAATCCACATCTCCAATCTCATGGTTATGGAAAACAACGTACCCACAAGAATTGGAAGAAAAATCGACGAGAAAACAGGAAAATTAGTACGCTATTCTAAAAAATCAGGGGAGGTGATAAAGTAATATGGATTATCAAGTAACATTAAAAAAGAAATACAAGGAAGAGATTGTTCCTTCTTTGATGAAAGAGTACAGCTACAAGACTGTAATGCAAGTGCCCCGCCTGCTCAAGATATCGCTCAACCAAGGTCTGGGCAAGGCAGCAATCGCCGACAAGAAAGTGATTGACCAGGGAATAGAGGAAATGACTCTGATAGCCGGCCAGAAAGCCGTAGCCACCAAGTCCAAAAAAGACATCTCGAACTTCAAACTGCGTCGCGGTATGCCCATAGGCGTGCGC
>Ga0310696_10002147_pt1 | contig 26724 bp, 15 predicted proteins | sample AusTroGonzalo_MG_4_FD_203885 | JGI IMG/M metagenome (GOLD analysis project Ga0310696, IMG submission 203885) | Bovine rumen microbial communities from tropical cattle in Woodstock, Queensland, Australia - Gonzalo_02 (v2) (version 2) | ecosystem: Host-associated > Mammals > Digestive system >...
GCAGTTACGAATTACAACAATATGAAGACCGACCGTGATAACTGGAAGCAAACCGCAGAAAGTAGGCAGACAACGATAAACAGTCTGAACACCCAGCTTACTAACATGACTGACGATAGGGACAATTGGAAAGAATTGGCCTATGCTTGGTATGGAAATGCATGTCTTGACCAAGATTCATATTACGATAACTGGTATTATGGATGCGCTGCGCACTACAGGTATCCCGGAGCTTTCTACAGCGATATTAATAATCCTTGGGTGTGATGGATAGGTGATAAGATGTTTGGAAGAACAAATGCTTCTGGAAAGAAGATAACACTTACTAACACATTAACGGTCAGCATGCATACCACCAACAAGGAATATAAGGTATACGAGCTTGTAAAGGACCAAGACGGTAACACGCTTATAGAAGAAACGAAGTACACCGGAGAGACCGCTTACAACAACGGTTACAGTGCCGGTGATTCGGCTGGATACACCAGAGGCTACAACGCGGGTGATTCTGCCGGATATACAAGAGGCTACAACGCGGGTGATTCTGCCGGATATACAAGAGGTTACAACGCCGGTGACTCTGCCGGGTATACAAGAGGGTACAATGCTGGAGCAGCCGCACACGCAAATGATTATAGCAACGGTTACACTGCTGGCTATAATTCAAGAAATACAGAAGTCGCTAACCTTAATAACAGCGTGAATTACTGGTACAATGTGGCTTATGGTTGGTATTTGACCGCCGACCAGTACAGTTCTATTGCATGGCTCAACACCTATTACGGCGAGAACTGGGCTGTCCCCGGACAGGGATCTTGGCCCGATGGCTACGGACCGTATTCCGGGTATTACGGATATTAACGGCAATCGAGAAGGAGAGAAACCATGTTTAAGGCATACAATAAAGAACAGAACAACACGTTTGTCGGGGAAACAACCCCGAAACATGATGGAAAAACCTTATCTGTCATTGTTTCCAGCGGCACAGACACGGCTCCGCTTCAGACCGCAGACAGAATTGATATCTGCGGCTCTGACGAAAGAGTGACCGCCTCCTATAAGATTGTCGGGTGGAAAGCAATCGAGCATCTGTGGGACGGCATTCGGATTACTTGGCAGACCTACGCTCCTGATGAGATTGACACCATGCAGGAGAAGATGGATGAAATGGAACAGGCTCTCGCAAAAGCTTCCTCTGTAATTGAACAGTATGAAGCCAAGGTTCAAGTCCTGACGAGTGCTCTGCTGGATCTCGCCAGTGTGGTTGGGAAGACAGAAACGCCGACATACGGTGAAGAAGAACCGGAAGAGGCTGTTGAACCTGAAACCGAACCGGAACCTGTCGTTGAGGATAAGCCTAAGCGGACAAGGCGCAAAAAGGTGGTAGAAGGAAATGATTGAACTATATCTTGAACAGATTCGGAACGGTGCGATGACTATCGACCAAGTTCCGGATTTGTGGCGCGAAGCCGTAAAGGCGACGCTTGAAAAAGCCGAAGAGGCTTAATAAACATTGTCGGAGAGGGGGCGTAATCATTGGCAACCGAAAACAGAATCCTAAGAGTTGAATTCAACGGGGAGCACAGAGTAAAAGCCAACTCTCTGTGGCAATGGGATGTCGGGCAGATTCTGGTGTTCAGTGATCTGGAATTGCCGAGCGCCTATGAGGTGCATTTCAGCAACAATCCGCTCGGAACTGCAAAGACGCAGGTTGGAACGCAAGACGGCGTTCGAATCCCGGATGAATACCTAGAAAAGTCCGCAAGCATCTATGCGTGGGTGTATCTCCACGACGGAAGCGAAGACGGCGAGACGGAGTACATGGCTGAGATTCCTGTCCTTCGCAGAGCAAAACCCGATACCGTAAGCGTGACCGGCGAAGAGCAAAGAACGTTCACCCAAATGATGGGCGCTTTGAACGAAGCTCTCGCTGACGCTGAGGACAAGGCAAAAGCCTATGCCAGAAGCATCACCGATACCAAGGTTGACAAAGTAGACGGTAAGGGGCTTTCAACGGAAGATTTCACAACTGCGCTTAAGAACAAGCTGGAAAGCATCGAGTCCGGAGCTGGAAGTCATGTAAATGCTGACTGGAACGCCACAACCGGAAAAGCGCAGATTCTGAACAAGCCGACAAATCTTGTCAGAGATCCTGCTTATGTCCATACGGACGCTAACTTCACACAAGCTGAAAAGGAAAAACTGAGAAGCGTCTCAGAAGGGGCTACAAAGGTCGTAATTGACCCTTCTCTGTCATCGTCAAGCTCGAACCCCGTCCAGAACAGGGTTGTGAAGTCTGAACTGGATAAAAAGGTCAACAAGAGCGATGTTGACGATTTCCTGTCTACTGCTTCTCAGAACCCTATTCAGAACCGCACCGTAACGTCTGCGTTAAACGGAAAGGTCGATAAGGCTACGGGATATGGACTTAGCCAGAATGACTTCACAGACAACTTAAAATCGAAATTAGACGGCATTGAGAACGGTGCGAATCGTACCGTTGTTGATGCCAATCTTTCTTCGACAAGCACAAATCCGCTCCAGAACAAGGCGATTAAAGCTGAGCTGGACAAGAAGATCAGCATTGATGCGGCAAAGCAACTGACTGAGGAAAACTTCACCGCAGCAATGCGTTCAAAGTTGGAAGGCATCGAACCCGGAGCGCAAAAGAACGTCCAGTCCGACTGGAAAGCTACCAATGGCGATGCCATGATCTTGAACAAGCCTCAGAATCTTGTTCAAGACCCTAACTATGTCCATACAGACCAGAACTTTACCAAAGACCTGAGCAACAAGCTCAAGAACATTGAAGAGAGAGCCAACAGAACTGTTGTTGACGAAACTCTGTCTTCTATCAGCACGAACCCATTGCAGAACAAGGCGATTGCGAATGTTCTCAAGAAATTCGGCATCGGTCTTTCGTTCAAGCATGAGAACGGCTACTATTCCATCTACCTGATGGGCGCTGACGGGAAACAGCTTGGCGGTTCAATTCCTATCGGAAGTGCCGCTGAAGTCATGGTCTATGACGTCGATGACATTCTTACAGAATATGGCGAGAAGCCCGTCAAAGGAAATGCTATCTTCGCGGCTTTGAAAGAGCTGAAGTATGACCTTGTGTTTGACGAGGAAGACTTTTCAATCCATCTGATCAATCAGGATGGAAACCGTGTCGGAAACGGCGCGGTCATCGGAGACAGCAAGATTGCTTTGAAACACGCCAAAGAAAACGGCTATGAGGGCGAGGACGAATACTACGACCTCATTTATCAGACAACGAAAGATTATGAAAAAGCAATGAAATATCACGATTACCGCTTCGTTGGTACGACTCTGTATCTCAATCGCGGTAGGTTCGCCGGAACCACACTTTTCTTATAATGTGAGGTGGCAACAATATGGCAAATTATTTTGAATATATAGTCGGCGAAGACGACATCCAGCGACTCGTAAGAGACACCGAGGCGGTACACGTTACCGACGTTGTAACCGAATTTCAGGAAACAGCAGACAATGCGCATATCCCGACTGAAAAGCTGGTAAAGGATACGGTTAACGCCCTTCGCGAAGAAGTGTCGGAAGCAATGAGTCAGATTGATCTTCCGTCAAAGGAAGACAACGCGAACAAGGTTACTGCTTTTCAGGAGACCCCGGATAACACGCATTATCCGTCTGAGAAGCTGGTATATGACACCCTGTTTGCTCTGCACCAGACCATTACGAACGAGATTGTTTCCGCAGTCGGCGCGATCGATGTCAACACCACCTTCATTGTTGAAAGCCTTGACAGCGTGACAGACCCGGATGAGAACTACAACTATATCGTCCGAAACGGAAAGTCCGTTCTGTTCTACAAGTACATCGACAACGAATGGAAGATGATCGGCGGAGCAATGGCTTCTGTCGGAAACGAACTTCCCGAAGTCGGGGACGGCTTCACCGATTATTACATTGCCACGGAAGACGAGAACATCTATCTCCACTATCGGTGGCTTGAAAACTCCGAAGAAGAGAACGGCGGACACTTCTACTCCATCGGGGCAGACAGCTACGGTAAAGGCGAGATCTATACGAAGGACGAAATCAACGCGATGTTCGGACCTCTCGACACCGCTACCCGTCAACTCACAAACAGAGTGTCTGAACTTGAGGGAGATGTTACCTCGCTCAGTGGTAACATGGTTACAAACGTAACCGGGAACTCAAAATCGATCACAGTATCGTATAAAGATGGCGGTTCGAACACTTTCCTCATTGACGATGGCGTAGATAAGGTCACAGATGTCAACAAAACGGACGAAGGCATTGAAATCGTCTATTCAGACGGAAGCACAAAACCCATTGCCATCTCCGGCGGCGGTGGCGGCGGTGTTGGAGCTGGTTCTGCTACCATCACAAGAATTACGGACGCAACCGTTACCTATGTTTCTGGCGACGAATGTCTCCTGACCTACCGTCTGGATGCAACCGACTCTGCTGGTGACGTTGTCGGTGCAGGAACTGCAACATGGTATGTCGGCGGCATATATGTTGCCAACAGCATTGCTAATCAGGGTAGAAATACATTCGACCTTGCGGATTATCTGAATGCTGGTAGCAATACTGTGCGCCTTGTTATCTCGGTTGATACCGGTGGTGATACGCCTACCATTGTTTCTAAGACTTGGACTGTGAACCTTGTGAACATGTACATCACATGGGATTACGATGATGCTACCATCAATTCCGGAAACACGTTCACGATTCGTTGGACGCCTTACGGAAACGATGTATCCAAGACAACGCATATCATTATCGGAAACTCGGAAGCGGCTTCCAGTACGACTTCGCGCTCCGGTTCGCTTCAGAGCATTACGCTCGGAAGTCTCGGTCACGGTGCTCATAGAGTCACGCTGTACTGCACCGCAACGGTCAATGGTGTTGAAATCACATCGAACAGAATCTCGCACGATATGATCTTCGTAGAAGAAGGCAACAATACCCCGGTTATTGCGTGTTCCGTTCCCACCTATGAGATTACGCAGTACAACACCCTGCGTATTCCTGTTGTGATCTATACGCCAAACTCCATCACTTCGGACGCTATTCTCAGCGTGGACGGCGAGCTGTTCGCAAACTGGACCGATGTTGACAGATCGGTTCATTACTGGAACTATGCTCCGACAGAACCCGGCGAGAAGACACTTACAATCCAAAGCGGAAGCACGACAAAGCCTCTCAATATCACCGTCAGCGAACTTGGTTATGATATCGAGCCTGTAACAGCCAACCTTGAATTCGACTTCAATCCTGTAGGTCTTAGCAACTCATCTGCAAACCGTCTCTGGAGAGATAAGACACACCCCGGAATCGGACTCAGCGTGTCTGACAACTTTGACTGGAACAACGGTGGTTATCAGACTGACGATAACGGAGACACTTGCTTCTGCGTGAAGTCCGGAACAAGAGCTACCATTAATTATAGTCTGTTTGGAAACGACCCAAAGGCGAGCGGTGCTGAATTCAAAGTGATCTTCCGTACTGCAAATGTCCAGAACAAGGATGCTACCTTCCTGACCTGCCTTTCCGATACTGCAAACGATAATGCCGGTCTGAAGATGGATGTTCATGAAGCCAGAGTCTTTACGTCTTCTGACGAATTGCTTACGCATTACAGCGAAGACGATATCATTGAGTTTGAGTACAACATCAACGCAATCAATCTGGAAGACGCCAACTCGACCTCGTTTATCATGAGCTATGAGGACGGCGTTGCGGCAAGACCTCTGATCTTCTCTAACGACAGCGGATATCTGCTGTATCAGCTTACGCCAGTTCCGATTACTATCGGTTCTGATTACTGCGATGTCTACATCTATCGTATGAAGGCGTACTCTTCCGCGCTGTCCGACTCTGACATCCTGACAAACTTCATTGCTGATTCCAGAGACGCTCAGACCATGATTTCCCGGTACGAAAGAAACCAGATTTACAACGGAAACCATGAACTCACGCCTGAGTCTGTTGCAAACGCTTGCCCTGATCTGCGAGTAATCATGATCGAATGCCCGCACTTCACAAACGACAAGAAAGACTATGTGAGAGACACAACTGTCCGTTGCATCTACAAAAACGGCGACCCGGCTCTGGATAACTGGACGTTCATGAACGGCTACCATGCTGGTCAAGGAACAAGTTCCAACAAGTACGGTCTTGCCGGACGCAACATTGATATCATCTTCGGATTCGACGGCGAGCATCAGGTTGTCAGCAAGATCGACTTCGACCCTGACTATATTACAAAACTGACGCTCGGTGACGGTAGTGTTTACACAGGCAGGGACGCAAAAATCACCCTCAACAGAACATCCGTGCCGAACGACTGGTTTAACATCAAGGTCAATATCGCTTCTTCCGAGAACACCAACAATGCTCTCCTGCAGAAGCGGTACAACGACTATCTCCCGTATAAGACTCCTGCGATGAAGAGAGATTCGCACATTAAGAACTCGATGGAGTTTGTAAACTGTGTGGTCTTCATCAAAGAGAGAGACCCCGATATCTCCACGCACAGAGAATTTGATGATACCAACTGGCATTTCTACGCTATTGGTAACATCGGTGACTCCAAAAAAACAGACAACACCCGTGTCAATGACCCGACCGACATGTCTGAGTTTGTCGTTGAATTTTCTGACAACACGCTTCCGAACAGCACATTCAGTTCCGGCGTGTATTTGGATGCCAACGGCGTTATCACATACGACCCGCAAGAACGTGTCAGCGATGTATACCCGATTACCAATGCGCAGTGGGTTGATGAGCGGAACTTGAAGCGGAAGGCCCTTTATGAAGATTGGGACGGCTCTTTTGAGTTCCGTTACGACATGGGAACAAAGGACGGCGAAACAATCTCCAGTGCGGAAATTGAAGCACAGCAGGAAGTCTCCAAACAAGTGCTTCGAAACCTGTACGAATTTATCATCATGTCCTCGAACGAAGACTTCGTCAATCATCTTGGTGACTGGTTTATCGTCGAATCGCCTCTGTACTGGTATCTGTTCACTGAACGGTACACCATGATTGATAACCGCGCAAAGAATACGTTTTGGCATTACGGCAAGGTGTACATTACTGAACTGGAAGCCATAGAAATGGGTGACGATGCGCAGTATTACACCGTAGATGATGCCGCCGCAGCCATTAACAATGGCTATCGCTTCGATCTGTGGAACTATGACGATGACACCGCACTCGGCATCGATAACAACGGCGAGCTGAATATGACATTCGGTCACGAGGACGTTGACTATAAGACAGACGGCGATCCTGCTTCCGGTTATATCTTCAACGGTGCGGACAGCATCTTCTGGAGAAGAATCCGAGAGTTGATGAACCGTCAACTTCGTTCCCTCTATACAAGCCGTGAGAGCCTTAACTGCTGGACAGCAAGCTCCTTGATTACGGAGTTTGACAACTGGCAGGACCAGTTCCCTGAAGAGCTCTGGCGAATTGATATCGAGCGCAAATACCTCAGACCGTATTACACAGGCAACCCGGTTGCCGGTATTGCGGCAAGCCAAGACTTCCTGAAAAACATGATGAATGGACGCAAGAAATACCAGAGGCGTCAGTTTGAGCGCGATCAGGAGATCTACATCGGCACAAAATACTTCGGGACGAACCAGTGCGCTGACTCCAGAGCAATCTCGTTCCGTTGCAATACGCCGCAGACAGCGGTTGTAAGACCGGACTACACGCTCAGAATCGTGCCGTACTCCGACATGTACCTCAGCGTGGCATACGGCAATACCACACCGCAGTCCGTCAGAGCCAAGGGCGGTCAGGAATATGTGTTCACGACAAACCTGACAACGATGGACGATACGATTATCCTTATCTACTGCGCCGAGAACATTCAGGCACTGAACGACCTGTCTGCTTGCTATATCAGGGCGAACGACTTCTCTGCGGCCACAAGGCTGAAGACTCTTGTGATCGGCAGTACTGTTCCCGGCTATACGAACCAGTTTATCACCACGCTCAGTATCAAGGACAACAGATTGCTGGAAACTCTGGATATCCGAAACTGCACCAGCCTGACAGGCTCCCTGAACTTCTCCGGATGCCAGAACCTCGCAGAATTCTATGCTGAGAACACGGCTATTACCGGTGTGACCTTTGCCAGAAACGGTAAGATTCGTCTGGCTCATCTGCCTGAAACGATCAGCAGTCTGACCCTGAACAATCTGCATTATCTGGATGATCTTCAGATCGCTGGATATGACAATATGGTCGCCCTTGCAAGTGAATACTGCACGCTTGATCCTTTGCCTATTCTGAACGCGGCAATCAATACCCTGCAAATTGTCCAGATTCTCGGAATTGACTGGACGTTTACTTCTACGGAAACCCTGAACAAGATCTACGCTATGAGTTCGTCCGTACTTGCCGGTGATGCCACCATCAACGGTCCTGTGCGTCAGGCAGAACTCGATAACTATGCTTCACTGTGGCCTAACCTGAATGTGAGCTATACTGGAGAACTTGTGCCTCAGTATTACGTAATCTTCAAGAATGACGATGGAACCGAGCTTTACCGAATGCTCGTTGACCGTGGCTCTGTCGCGATTGACCCGCTTGCGGAAGGCTTGATTTCTACGCCTGTAAAAGAAAGCACCAGTCAGTATGACTTCACGTTCGACGGATGGGACAACCTTCCCGGAACGATTGTCGGAGAGAAAGTCGTTACCGCGAGATACTCTCGGGCTGTCAGAAGCTATACTGTGGAATGGTATTGGCATAAGAGCGAAACAACTCCGCGCTATACCAAAACGGTACAGTACGGCAAGGAAGCAAATTATGTTGGCGATCGTCCTGTTGATACATCCGGTGAAGAGACTTTGAACTACCGGCTGTGGTCTGGATGGGACAAGAGCACAGGAAGCATAAAAGAAAACACGAAAGTCTACGCCACTTGGTCAACGCAGGACGGTCTGCCTCAGGTTGGCAAAGACATGAGTGAAATGAACCCGGCAGAGCTGTATGCCGTAAGCACCGCGAAAATGTCCGGAACATACTTCGATGTAAAAGACACGAAGGACATCATGTTTGGAAGTGACTTCGACTTCGAAAATGTTACCTCGGAAGTGCTTGCAGAAAACGAATACTTCAACGGAAGCAGATATCTCAGAAAGGGTATCAAGCTGTTCGGAGAGGATTCCCCCGCTTATACAATCGCGTTCGACTTCGAATTCTGTAGCACGAACACCAACGGCGCAACCCTTATGGCATGCTGTGATTCCAGCAGAACCTATGAAGGCTTCAGGCTCTACTATGCCAACGGTCCGAAAATGTCGTGGCTTGGAAGCTCCGCTGTTGCGGTCGGTGCAGCTGGCGAACGGAACATCTTCGTCATGCGCCATGTACAAGGCTCTGCAAACGTCATGCTGTACATCTTCAACACAACGTCCAGTACTGTTTATGACGACGCTGTCAGCGTTGTTGAGATTCCGGGCGTGAACCTCCCTGTTACGGATGAGGTTCTTACATTCGGCGCTCAGAAGTACGGCAACAGCTTTGAGTCTTATGCAAAAGCATGGATTCATTGGAGCAAGATCTGGTACGATGATTTGGGCGAAGAGGTCTGCATGAAGCTTGCTTCTTGGCCTCACACAACGCTCCGCATGGAATACTGCGGTCAAAACATTAACTCCAAAGCAGACGGAAGCGGAAGAGCGGCAATGACGTTTATTGCCGGACAGGCTCTGCCGCTGTATCACGCAATCAATACCGATAACACAAACCACGGATGGACCGAAAGCTCTTTGAGAAAGTTCTGCAACAGCCGCGTCTATAACGGACTAAGTTATGAGTGGCAGTCTGCTATCAAGCTCGTCAGTATGAAGAGCCTTGAATCCAGTTCGTCTCCTGCGATTATGACGACAGACGATTATCTGTATGTCCCGTCGCTTGCGGATATCGGAATCTACTCTACGCAAGACCCGTACAGCAACGAGCTTTCCAACCCAGATGTCGGACAGATCAGCTATTATACCGAAGACCTTGCAAGGATGAAGTTCTTCATTCCTGTGGAAGACCGCGAAGACACAACTCCGGGGCGTCAGGTCATTATTTCGTCAAGCGATCCGACAACTCTGACAAGATATACGGTAGCGCAAGGCGATATCTGGAGAAAGGCCGCCAGTGGTGCGGCATACATCTACATTGACAAAGATTATGTAGATAAGCACACAACAATCTGTCGGTACGACCTGACAGTCAACAGTCCAAACGCATTCGGCATTGACACCGTGCTCAAGGCTTCTAACGGCGGCGCATGGATATTGCCTTGCATGTACTGGACAAGGACTCCTGTTCAGGAAGAATCGTATGCTATGGACTACTTCTTTAACGTTACAACCAACGGAGCAAGCGACTATCAGAGTCCGAGAATTCCGCTTGGTATCGTGATCGGATTCTCGATCTGATCTGCGGAAAACAGAGGGGGACTGCTCAAAATGGGCAGTCCCCTAATTCTGCGATAATTGAGGTGTTATTATGACTTTTTACAAGATTTACGACGACCGGAAATTCTATGGCGTCGGAACTACCGGCGAGCTTCGCAGATTTCAGGCAAAGCACAGACTTGTCCTTACCGCTGACGAGAGCACCGCAGAATTCATTTCCGTAGAGAACGTGTTTTTTCGCGGAGAATGGATGAAACCCGTTCCTTCCGGTGTAACCGTAAAGGAATGTACTGTAGAAGCAATAACGGAAGAGGACTACAATGCCCTCAAAACTGCGGTCGATCTGGACTCTGTCATCAATCACACTCCTATTGAGGAACCGATTGAAGAAGAACCCGAACCTGAAATTACCGCTGACGCCCTCAGAGAGATGAAAATCCGGGAAATGAGCATGGCTTGCAATCAGGCAATTACCGAAGGCTTCAGCATCGAGCTGAGCGACGGAGAATCTCACCACTTCTCTCTGACTATGCAGGACCAGATGAATCTTCTGTCTGTACAGACGCAGATTCTATCGGGTGCTACAGAAGTTGCATACCACGCAGACGGAGAGGAAGCTGACATGTTCTCGGCTGAGGATATGGCAACGGTAATTGCCGCAGCAAACGCTCACAAGACCTACCAACTGGCGTACTTCAACGCTCTGAAAAAATGGCTTGGCTCTCTGAAGAGCATTGCCGCGATCTCTGCTGTCAAGTACGGCACAGAAATCCCGAAGAAATACCAGACGGCGCTTCTCAAGAGGCTCCGTCCCTGATTTAATAAAGAAAGGAAGTGCTTGAGGATGTTCGTAGCTACCACGCCAAAGCACACGTTTACATTCCCGGTCAGCCCCGAGGAATTCAAGCGCATCCTGATAACCTACACGCAGAATGATGAAGTCATTCTGGAAAAGACCGAGCAAGACCTCAATTTTGAAGAACTGATCGTAGACAACCAGATTGTCTATGTTGCATGGCTTCAACTCACGCAGGAAGAGACGAAAAAGTTCGACCCGGAAATCGGTCGGTTTACCGTACAGGTTCGGGCTTTATCAAACTACGGCGAAGCAATCGCTGGTGGGAAACACGTATTCAGCGTGGATTCCGTTCTGAATGACGGGGTGCTTCAATGAGTGACTGGAAAAGCGGCGATATCAATGTGTCCGTTGGAGGCAATCAGACAATAGGAGTCAATGTTGGCTCTGGTGGTCTCGAAAGCCTTGGAAAACGGGCATTTACCGTTGGAGTCGGGGAAGGCTCGGCAGTCACCATTTCCGGAGACTACCGCAAGATGCGGAATCTCCCCAAAATCAACGGTGTCACGATTATAGGCGAGCTTTCTCTGGAAGACCTCGGGCTGAGAGCTATCTATTACGATAAGACAGCCAACTATGACGAAGAGATCGTCTCACAGGAAGGCTCGCTTTATATATACAGTGACTACCTTGACTACGTTGACGATGAAGGCGTCAGGACAATTATCCCCGGAATCCGTGCCGGAGACGGGAAAACAAAACTCGGAGAACTTCCGTTTATCGGCGGAAGCTCCGGAAGTGGAACAACGAACTACAATGCCCTTCGGAACAAGCCGTCCATTAATGGAAGGCGATGTTGACCTCGATGATCTTTCTCTGAAAGCCATTTACGGCTTCACCAAGGCCGTGTATGAGTCGGAGTATACTCTCATACCCCCGAAGGACGATATCTTCATAATCGGCGATTATGAAGCTCACACGGACGATTCAGGAGACATCTCATATACTCCTGCTATTGTTATTGGGGACGGCGTTCACCATCTCGGCGATCTCCGCCCTGTGGTTGGCTATGATGCCGAAAAGGCAAAGGAAGACTTTCTGAACTACCTTGTCGGAATGGATGCCCTTGTGACAGAAGAAGATAGAGTCAAGCTGAACAAGAAACGCCTTAAGGTTGTTATAGACCCTGTGGATAACGAATGTCTCAGATTTTACTATGAATAGGAGGGACTGGCATGGAAATAAGCAGATTTAAAGTCCCTCTTGATGAAGACGGTCTTGAGATTACTGTAGAAATAAAAGACGCTGAAGCAAGGCAGACGCTCGCGGAGATCAGCAGACACATCGGCGGCTCGATGTCATATCTCGGCGAGACTATGACGCCAATCATTTCAGGTGCTTCGATTAACCCGATCGAACTTAACGGCGAGGAAGTCACTGTTGCCGCAGGAACGTGCGTTACCAGCCGTGGAGGCATCTATCTATATACAGGAACAAGGTGGCAGGAATTCGGCACGGTAGCGACTCTCAGAGCCCTTGCCTACAAGGATGAAGTTGAAGCAGAATACACCCCGGAAGGGACTATCACAAGGCAGACCTTTTCCGGAAAAGCCGCAAGTATGACTGCCTCTATTATCCCGAGAGGGCGCGTCGATATTGCTCAGGAAGAGGCTAATGAGGGAGAAGCTAACTTTGTTGCAAAAGGAATGGTTACAGCTCCGAGCGTGAACGTTGTTCCTGAAACGACAACGATTTTGTCCGCAACGACAGCGGGCCGCCCGCCTAGATGTACCTTCCCGGCGCTCGGAATGCGTCTGGAAGGGGAGGGAATTATCTTTGAGTGGGTGGAAGGGTCTTTTGATGCTGGAACATCTTCTACAGGAAGCGAAGAGGTCACTGTTGTGACCGGCATCAAAGAAACTACGGTTTCTCAGCCTGTCTTCTATGGGACGCCTCAAAAACTGACGGGTTCGTTCTTAGGTCAGGGGTCTCAGGTCGATCTCGACTATACTCCAGAGGGAGAGATCAGTACTGCGAGATTCGAAGGAAAGACGACAACAATCCGTTCGTCGTGAGAAAGGATTTGCTATGGCAGAGTTTACGTATCTTACTATGCTAGATGGTACAGCCGCGTTCGTAAAGGACAGGATTGCCCGAAGCAGCATGTGCGAATATATCAAGGGAACGCAAATCGGACCGACAAATATCTGGACAGGGATCAGTGAAGACACGGAGCTTCGGGACGGAAAGCAGATTTTGTTCTTTCTTCCGTATGCCGGACTTTCAAACCCTACGTTGGATTTGACTCTTTCGACAGGTTACAGCACTGGACCGAAGCCAATCCTCAAAGACGGTTCTGCCGCTTTGGATAATGCGTTCCCTGCAAGAAGCATTCTCCGCCTCACATGGATCGATATCAGCGATGCATGGGCGATTGACACCACTGTAAGCGACAGCGTAGTCAGCTATGACGAACTGAAAAACAAGCCAATGATTGAAAGCATTTCGTTGGAAGGGAATAAGACGTTCCAACAGCTTGGGCTGCAAGCGCTCAGCAATTCCGAAATCGATGCAATCCTTAGAATGTGATAGAAGGGCGGGTTGAAGATGGACAATAAATTCCTCGACAATGAAGGCTTACTTCATTTATGGATTCAGTTAAAACAGATGTTCGGCGGAAAGGTCGACAGAGAGGACGGAAAAGGGCTTTCTGAAAACGACTTTACCGATCAGTATAAAGCAAAGCTGGACGCCATCGGCGAAGGCGCGAATAACTATTCCCATCCGCTTTACAATTCGTTTACCGGGAAACCCGAGGTAAACCAGACGCCCGGATTCGGCGGAAACTTCTCAGTCAGTCAGGTTGTCACAGACGGGCTCGGTCATGTTACGGAACTGAACGAACGGACTGTCAAGATTCCGGATTCCGAAATGTCCCCCGCCGGTCAGTCGATGGATGGCGCAAGAGGACTCGTTCCCGCACCGAAAGCAGGAGAACAGAACAAGTTCCTTCGCGGCGATGGCTCTTGGGCTGATGTCTCTACCGAAGACAGGCGTGTCGGCATGGTTTTGGAACAGAACAAGAAGGCATATCTGCTTGCCTCTACGGAGGCTCCTACAAACACTTCTCAGACCGTTACGGCAGTTGCCGATACCGGAGTCTACCTTGATGAAACAGCCGGAGTTCTTCACGCGACCAGCTTTTCCGGAAACGGAGAGAACGTTACAAGCCTGAAAGCGGAAAACATCACCAGCGGAACGATTAACGCGAACCGTCTGCCACTTGCTACAGATACTTCCCCCGGCGCGATGAGCGCGGCTGACAAGACAAAGCTGAGCGGATTCGAGAGTTCGGAGAACTACGCAAAGAAATCCGACATCACGAACATGTACAAGTTCAAGGGAAGCGTACAGAAAGAAGAGGATCTCCCGTCAAGCGGAAACGTAGCCGGTGACGTTTACAACGTGATTGCCACGAACATGAACTACGCTTGGACAGGAACCGAATGGGACTCTCTCGGCGAGATTTTCAAGATTACCGCCATTACGAATAATGAGATAGACGCGATCCTCGCAACCTAAGATGACAGGAGGCACGACAAATGGATAAATTTCTTGACAGTGCCGGTCTTGAGCATCTTTGGTCGGAATTAAAAAAGAAAATCAGTACGAAAGCTGATTATTCTTCTGCGGTCTCCAACGTTGTTTACGATACGCTGGGCAAAAAGCTTGTGAGGGCGATAGGCGATTCGGTTGATGATATTGTAACCGTCGAACGCCTCAAACAAGACTTCGCTCTGACGAAAGCGGATGTAGGTCTTGGAAACGTAGACAACACTGCCGACGAAAACAAGAACGTTGCAAGCGCCGTTACCGCACAGGCTCTTGTTTCAAGCATTACAAAACCTGTCACCGCGAACGAAATGCACAACAACGACCATCGCGTCAAGGCGTTTCTCGCGTCCTCTAACATGACCACCGGGAAGCCGCCCGTAGATGCTCATGTGCTTCATTTCAGTTGGGAGACAGGAACTGCCGGAACCGGAACGAGAGACGCACAGCTTGCGCTTTCTTCTGGCGGAGTAACCCACGGTCTGTATTACAGAACACAGACAGACGGAATATGGAGCGATTGGAATCAAGTTTACAGTGACGAAAACGCTCCGTCCTATACCGCTGTTGGACTTGAGAAAGTTAAAAACCTGCACCAGAAAGCTCTGGAGGGAGAAAACGCTCTTGTAAGAAGAGCTAACCTTAATAGCGTTACCACAATCGGAAACTACTATGCCTTGACGGACGTTATCGCTAACTCTCTTACCAATAGTCCTACGAACAAGGCGTTTCACATGTTCGTTGGGTTGTCGAACGGGCAGACAGAAGGGTATGAGTATCAAGAGATCATAGAAGCCGAAACCGGAATCCGGTATTACAGGCGGCGTCAGGGAAATGACGAGAACGGTTGGACTGACTGGACAACGTTCATGGAATATGCGGCTGGAGACGGAATCGGAATAGAAGGCAATTCTATTTACACCAAAGTTTCCGCCGCGAGCGTTGACAGCACCAGAAGAATTACCGACCTCGGCAAGAATAAATATGTCATTGAAGATTTCTCGCTTGACGCGGATGATCTTCCGTCTCAGCACAGCTATATCATTCTAACGGCAACTGGATCAAACGTTCGCTATGGAACTCAGATTGCCATGAGCAAGAACGTTGACAAGGTGTATTTTCGCCGTTATTACAACAGCATCTACGGCGATTGGTTTCCTATGGTTTATACCGCAGGAGGCGGTCTTTCGCTTGATGACGGAAAGTTCACTAACATCGGCGTTTACAGTGTAACGACAGGAGCCGAAAACGGAACGATTAAGGTCAACACCAATGGCACGGTCGAAAATGTTGCCGTAAGAGGATTAGGAAGCCGTGCGTTTGACAACACTGAATATCTTCCGATTGCCGGTGGAACATTGACCGGAAGTGTTACAGCATCTAGAAGTGGAGCGGTAGGACTCTCTGTCGAGACCACAAACGAGAATAACAGGCACAAAGGGACGCTGTACGTTACATCTGGCGGAACTCTTGGAGTTTATGATGACACCTTCGACAAGTGGATTGTTTCTTCTGACAAGAACGGAAAAGTCCTCTTGAACGGGAACGCCGAAACAGCAACACAGTTCGCGGCTGACCAAACCGTCCAGCTTTCCGGAGATGTTAACGGAAGCACTTCATCGAAAGCGGGATGGCTGATTACCACAACGCTTGCAAACACGAATGTAACGTCTGGAAACTATGGTCCAACAGCCGATGCCACTCTTTCATACGGGGGAACGTTCAAAGTTCCATATTTTACAGTAGACTCAAAAGGAAGACTTACCGGTGCGGCAGACAGAACGTTTACACTTCCGTCTATGGCTGAAACCGGAGTGACCGCAGGGAACTACGGACCATCCTCAAGTAAAACCCTTAAGTTCTCTGACGAGTTTACAGTCCCTTACTACACGGTCGATGCATACGGAAGAATCACGAACTCTATTAACCGGACGCTCACCTTGCCGTCGTTTGACGATACCGGCGTAACGAACGGTTCGTATGGACAATCTGCAAATTCTTCTCCGTCACATGGCGGAACGTTTAAAGTCCCGTATTTTACCGTTAACAAGAAAGGGCAAATCACAGCGGCGTCCACAATAACGATTACTCTGCCCGAAGACAAGAACACAACCTACACCGCAGGAGACGGTATTTCGATTTCCAGCGGGGAGATTAGAAATACCGGAATCCGGAGTCTCGATATTTCTACCGGGACAAGGAACGGCACGATCAGTGTCTCCAAAAATGGTGGAACTGCATCCAACGTTTCTGTTTACGGGCTTGGCTCTGCGGCATACAAAGAATCAAGCGATTTCGCAACATCCGGTCATACCCATTATTACGCCGGGAGTAGCTCCGTTGGCGGTGCGGCAGACTCTGTTGCAAACAGCCTTGTGATTAAGGTGGATTCCGGTACATCCGAGGGAACAGGAAAGTACACGTTTAACGGAAGCGCATCGAAGACGATTGATATCAAAGCCGGTACAAACGTCAGTATAACAAGATCGTCCGGAAGCTTTTCGATTTCGGCAACCGACACTACGTATTCAGCCGGTACTGGATTGTCGCTTAGTAGCTCCAATGTTTTTTCGCTTGCTACAAGCGGCGTGAGTGCAGGGTCAGCCGGACCAACAGCAGACGTGACGGGAACAGAGGGCGCTACCTTCAAAGTTCCGCGCCTTACAGTCGACACCTACGGAAGAGTCACAGCCCTCAGCAGTTATACGATCACCGCAAAAGACACGCATTACCTGTCTTATATCAGGGCTGGCGGTTCGAGTGACACATCAAACGCGGAAACATCGAACGGATATACTTACCTGAATCTTGTTGAAAACGGCACAAGACGAAGTGGCGTTCTTCTTTCCGGAAATACGGATATGAATGTTTACAGCAACTCGTCCGGAACCGTTTACATCAAGAGTGCCGCTGTGAGATCAAGCAGTGTAACCTATGTTTATTCGTCAAGTTGGTCCACGTTCTCTGATTCATATATCAGCAGTACTTATCCGTATCGTGCATTCGTCAGCGTATCTGGCGTTACCGCGTCACAATATCCTGATATAACCTTCAGACCGTCAGACGTGGAGGCATGGGAACTTGCAAGCATCTGTCAAAGTGCGGCTGGCGGCGTTTATATCTACTCAAAGAAAAAGCCTACTTCAACGATTTACATCCTCGGAATGCGGTTCTTCTGAGCCGCCTCAGGGAGCGCCATAAAGCGGCTTCCACCAGAAATTGAAAAGGAGTGTGAGTGCTTATGGCAGAAAACTTTAACGGTCCTTACAGCAGAGAGATAGAGTATATCGACAAAATAGCCGACATTCTGCTCGGACCGGATGACCTTATACATAACGTAGGAGACCGGAGAACCTTTGCTCTTCAGCGACTGCTAGAGTTTGTTGTTCGTGAAGGTTCCGGAGCATACAGAAACGTACAGGCTGACTGGAATGCCGATCCTGACAGTGAATCCGCAATCCTTAATAAGCCGGATGGCATTCCCGTTGACCCTGACTACGTCCATACAGAGGAGAACTTCTCTACATTCCATAGAGACAAGCTCGAAAACATCGAGGCGTTTGCACAGCACAACGTTCAGTCGGATTGGACTGAAGAAGATACTTCGAGTGATGCCTATATCCGTAATGTTCCTGATGATATCGTGCAGGATGCGAACTATGTCCACACCGATTTCAACTTTGACGAGCATTACAAGAACATGCTGGACTATCACGTCATTACGGACGATTACTTCACTCCGGAAGACAGTGACAAGCTCGACAGCATCGAGTGGAATGCCACGCACACGGACATTGACGATGAGGTAACTCCAGATAGTACGAACCCGGTTGAAAGCCGGGTTCTTTTTTATGAGTTGGAAGGCAAGGTCGACAAGCGGGAAGGCTACGAACTGTCCGCAAACGACTTTACAGATGAACTCAAAGCCAAGCTTGATGCGATTGAACCGGAAGCTAACAAAATCATCGTTGACTCCGAACTGATTAACGATTCCACCAACCCGGTAGAGAATCAGATTGTCTGTGAAGCCCTTGATACCAAGGTCGACAAGGCTGAAGACCAGAGCCTAATGACAAAAGCCGAAAGGCTTAAGCTGGAAGGCATTGAGGAACAGGCAAACCGGACAATTCCGGATGAAAATATTACCGCAAACTCTCACAATGTTGTCGAAAGCAGAGCAATTTATGAAGCACTAGACACAAAGGTCAACAAGGTAAATGGCAAAGGGCTTTCTACCAACGATTTCACTGATGCCCTGAAAAGCAAGCTCGACGACATTGACTACAATGCCAATAACACGATTGTTGACCCTCAGATAACTAGAGAATCCGTAAACCCTGTAACCAGTAACGCGATTTACAACGCCCTCGATACTAAGGTTGACAAGGAAGACGGCTACGGGCTGTTTAGTGACGAGGAAAAGGAAAAACTCAGAAAGTTTGACCCGGAAGCTCCAAAAGTAACAATCACCGACCTTGTGTTCAACACGTCTTCCGGTGAGTACGATATGCTCAGCCTAACATGGAACGAGTGCAAGGCGGCTATTTCGAACGGCATCCTTTACAGAAAAGCTTCTGAAGAAGATGCGCAGAAAGCTACATTCTGCTACAGCGTTTATGAGGAAGACGGAGTATATCGGGTTGAGTTTGCGTCTTTCACCGAACAGCGATACGAATTCTTTGAGACAGACGCCCCGAACAAGCGTCCTGTATTTGAAGGCAGCGAAAACATCCGTTCTGACCTTAGTGGCAAGGTTGACAAGACCACCAAAGTAAACGGGCACACGCTTGACCAAGATGTATCCGTTACCCCGAACGACATCGAATATTCGTCTTCCAGACCTTATGACAGCGGAACTGTCGGCGGTGCACTGAACTGGCTTAGAACCTACAAGGCTGACAAGGGAACACTGATTAACGGGCATTCTCTGGAAAATGATGTAACAATCACACCGAACGATATCGCATTCGACCATGAAGACAATTTTCTAGAAGGAAGTATCGGCAAGTTTGCAAAAGACGTTTCCGACCACGTTGACCAGCTCAACGAAACCTTTGAGGGAGTTGCAACCGATCTGGACGACAGAAAGGTCGATAAGACAACAACTGTCAACGGTCACGCTCTTGATCAGAACGTAACCGTTGGAGCCGGGGATGTGCCGTATTCTTCTGACTCTTCCTTTAACGCTGGAACTGTTGGAAAAGAACTCAAAAACCTCGCGGAAGCGGATGAAAGCCTCGACAGCAGAAAAGCTGATAAGACCACTACGGTCAATGGTCATCCTCTCAGTGGCAACGTTGATGTCGCGCCGGGAGATATCGGCTATGACGGGACTGCCAACTACGCAGAAGGAAGTCTCGGAAAACATATCAAAGAACTGGATGCTGAATCCGCAGGTCTTTCTGATGGGAAGGTTGACAAGACCACAACCGTAAACGGACATGCGCTTGACCAGAATGTTGTCATCAGTCCGAATGATATCGTTTACGACCGCGAAGAGACATTTGACCCTGATACTCTCGGCGAAGCTCTTAACATCCTCGAAGAAACCGGCAGAGCCCTCGGAAATGACAAGGTTGACAAGACCACAACCGTAAACGGACACGCCCTCAGCAACGATGTCGTTGTTGGAGCTGGTGATATCGAATTCCAAGACGGCACATTCTACCCGAACGGAAGTCTCGGTGAAAAGGTCTATGTCCTTAACAGGGATAAGGTAGACAAAGTCGCCGGGAAATGGCTTTCTCAGGAAGACTTTACGACCTTAGAAAAAGAAAAGCTTGCTGGAATAGATGCGCAAGCCACAAGAGTAATCGTTGATAGTGATCTTTCGGGCAGCAGTACAAATCCTGTTCAGAATCAAGCCGTAACCGGAGAAATCAATGGCGTTAAAGCAACGATAGAAGATATCGTTATTTCTTCTGATAATCAGCCTGATTCCATCTATAACAAGATTTGGATAGACGAGAATGCCCCTTCTGTTCAAATAGCAACATACGAAGAGCTTCTTGATCTTGCTACGGAAGTCGACAGAAAGCTTACATCTATTTATCGCCTGAAAGGAACGAAAGCTACTGTAGAGCAGTTGCCGGAGGAAGATAATTCCGTCGGAGACGTTTGGCACGTTAGTTCAGATGGAAGTGAATACTTCTGGAATGGAACGTCATGGGAGTTTGTTGGTAAGATCGTAGACCTTGCTGGATATGTGTATGATACATCTTACGTTCACACGGACAGCAATTTTACGGTTTCCGAAAAGACAAAGCTGTCTTCGATAGAGCCTGAAGCAAATAAAACAATTGTAGACGTGTCTCTGTCCGACAGCTCCAAAAACCCCGTCGAAAACAGAGTTGTCAGAGCGGCTCTTAACGACAAGGTAGACAAGGTTTCTGGCAAAGGACTCAGTACGAACGATTTTACAAATGAAGATGTTCTGAAGCTTGCTGGAATAGAATCCGAGGCCAATAAGACCGTTGTTGATTCGGAGCTTTCCGACGAATCTACAAACCCTGTTTACAACAAGACTGTAAAGCATGCTGTTGACGAGAAAGTAGACAAGATTCCCGGCAAAGGGTTGTCCGCAAACGATTTCGATGACTCCGCCAAAGAAAAAGTTGAGAGCGTTGAAACAGGAGCACAGGTAAACGTTCTTGAGAAGATCGTAATCAACGGAACAAGACTGGCGATTTCAGACAAGACCGTCAGTTTCTCGATCCCCACAAAGACTTCTGACATTACGAATGACTCCGACTTCATAACGCACGACGTTCTCACAAGCGATAACCCGCTTGTTGACGGAGTGGCAACTTCTGGTGTGTCCAACGAGTTCGCAAGAGCTGATCATGTTCACCCTACGGACACTTCAAGAGCTCCAGTTGAAAGTCCTACGTTTACAGGCATCCCGAAAGCGGCAACCGCCGAAAAGGGAACAAACTCGACTCAGCTTGCAACTACTGCTTTTGTACAGACAGCTATCTCTGACAAGGCTAACGCTTCCGACGTTTATACCAAACAGCAAGTTGATAACAAGGTTACTGCTGTGTATCGTCTGAAAGGTTCAAAACCTGATTTCGACCACCTCCCTGAAGAAGACAACGTTACCGGCGATGTCTGGCACATCAATTCTGATGGAAGTGAATACTTTTGGAACGGAGAAGCTTGGGAGTTCTTTGGAAAGACGGTCGATCTTACCGGGTATGCTTATGATCCTGATTATGTCCATACCGACAATAATTATACCGCGTCAGAAAAGTCGAAGCTTGCCAATGTCGAAGCAGAAGCAAATAAAACAATCGTTGACTCGACAATGTCTTCCAGCTCTACGAACCCTGTAGAGAACAGAGTGGTTAATGCGGCAATTGAAGGAAAAGTCGACAAGATCACAGGCAAGGGACTCTCGACAGAGGACTTTACAACCGAAGAAAAGACCAAGCTCGGTCAAATCGAACCAGAAGCCAACAAGACAATTGTTGACACGCAACTCTCTGCCGATTCCCACAACCCGATTGAAAACAGATCTGTAAAACTCGGATTGGACGAGAAAGTTGACAAAGTTCCCGGAAAAGCGCTGTCCACCAACGATTTTACCGATGCTCTGAAAGAGAAACTTGACGGATCGGAATCTGGAGCTCAGGAAAATGTAATCGAGACCATCTCGGTAAACGGCGCAAGACAGGCGAATGTAGACAAGAACGTGAATCTGGCTGTTCCGACAAAGGTTTCTGATCTCACTAACGACTCTGAATTCCTTGCCCGATCCGAATTCTATGCGGTTACGCCCGAAATGGACGGAACTGGAACACCCGGAACGTCCAATACTGTTGCAAGGGGAGACCACGTCCATCCGACAGATACAACAAGAGCTCCGATTGACAGCCCGTCATTCTCTGGAACGCCGAAAGCGGCTACTCCGCCAAAGAGCGATTCTTCCACTCGGCTCGCAACAACCTATTACGTTCAGAGAGCGCTTGAAGATAAGGCAAACGCATCTGATGTTTACACCAAGCAACAGGTTGACAGCAAGATTACTGCTGTTTATCGGCTGAAAGGAACGAAACCGGATTATGCTCATCTCCCGGTTCTACAAAATGAGGTTGGTGACGTCTGGCATCTAGAATTTGATGGCACTGAGTATTTCTGGAACGGAGAATCTTGGGAGTTTTTCGGGAAAATCGTCGACCTGACAGGCTACGTCTATGACCCGAACTACGTCCACACGGATAACAACTTCACGGACGCTCTGAAGGGTAAAATAGACGGTCTCGGAGCGAATGACGTAATCGCAACAGAAGACTATGTCGACAATGCGGTTGCTGATAAAGCTCTTGCAAGCAGTGTCTACACCAAAACGGAAGTAGACGATAAATTCGAAATCGTGTTCCGGTATAAAGGAATTAAACAGCATATCGCCGATCTCCACTACAACGCAAACGAGATCGGTGACGTGTGGACAGTCCTTTCGGAAGAATGGGACTTCTACTGGACCGGAACCGAATGGAAACGGGTCGGCGGATTCACCGACCTGACCGGGTATGTGCGAGACGCAAATTACGTGCATACCGATAATAACTTTACCAGCGAGCTTATGACAAAGCTTGACAATATAGTAACCGGTTCTCTTGTCAACGTCCAAGCAGACTGGAGCGCCTCCGGAGGCGAAGAGGAAGTCCTCAACAAGCCCCTGATCAATAATGTCGAGTTGGTCAGTGGGAACAACACATGGCAATCCCTCGGTCTCGACATAGCCTCTGAACAGAGCATCGACGCGCTGTTCAACTAAAAATCTTTCTTAAAAGGAGAAAAGAAACATGTCTACAAAACTGACAAACGTAATTACCCTAAGCGAACTGTCGCGGTTTAAGACTAACCTCGACACAGTGTTGGCTGGTAAGGTCGACGTCGTAAGCGGAAAGGGCCTGTCCGCGAACGACTTCACCAACGACCTCAAGACAAAGTTGGACGGCATCGCAGCCGGTGCTCAAGTCAACGTTATCGAGTCCATTTCCGTAAACGGCACTGCCCAGACTATCACCAGCAAGGGCGTTGACATCACAATGCCCACCGCCCTGACCGATCTTACCAACGACGGTAACTTCGTGCAGGATGCTTCCTACGTCCATACTGACAACAACTACACCTCGTCTGAAAAGACCAAGTTGGAAGGCGTTGCCACCGGCGCTCAGGTCAACGTGATCGAGAGCATCAAGGTCAACGGCACAGCTCAGACGATCACCAGTAAGGAAGTCGACATCACCATGCCGACTAAGGTGTCTGATCTGACCAACGACACCGGCTTTATCACCGAGTCTGATATCCCGACGAACGTTTCTGATTTCACCAACGACGCCGAGTACATCACGATCGCTTCCGTGCCTGTTGCCTCTGACGCTAGCCCCGCAATGGACGGCACTGCCGCCGCCGGTACTGGCACAACTTGGGCTCGCGCTGACCACGTCCACCCGACTGATACCAGCCGCGCCCCGCTCGCAAGCCCCGCCCTGACCGGCACTCCGACTGCTCCGACAGCCGCCGCTGGTACGAATACCACGCAGATCGCTACTACCGCGTTCGTCGCTGACGCTATCACAACCGCTGTTGCGTCCGTGTACACTGTCAAGGGTTCGAAGACTGATGTTGCTTCTCTGCCCTCCAGTGGCAATAAGAAGGGCGATGTGTGGCATGTTGAGGAAGACGGCAGTGAGTACTTCTGGACTGGCACAAAGTGGGAGTTCATGGGCAAGGTTGTTGATGTCTCCGGCTTTGTTTCTGAGTCTGATATCACTGTTGCTACCAACTCTCAGGTTGACGCCCTGTTTACTGCCGCCTGATTCTAGGCTGACAGTAAGCCTGTCAGGAACTGAAGGCTTCCTGACCAATAAAACGTAGTCTTGCGGGGGCGGTCATATTTGAACCGCTCCCGCGTCAATAATGGAGGAATAGAGATGGCTTTTAACAATCTCATAGATTTAGATAGACTCGAAAGGTTCCTCGGGAAGCTGAAAGACCTGTTAGACAGCAAAGTTGACGTTGAGACTGGAAAAGGTCTTAGCACAAACGACTACACAACCGCCGAAAAGAACAAGCTGTCCGGAATTGAAGCTCAGGCAAACAAAACCGTTGTGGACAGCTCGCTTTCTGCAAGCAGCACGAATCCCGTGCAGAATCAGGTTGTAAAGGCAGAGGCAGACAGCATAAGAACGCTTGCTAACGATGTTGTCATTGCTTCTGACAGTCAGCCGAGCTCTACGAGTAACAAAATCTGGCTTGACACAGATGCCACATCTGTACAGATACCTACCTACGCTGAACTTCAGGCACTTGAGGCTGTCGTTGATGGTAAAGTTGACGAAGAAGCAGGAAAGGGTCTGTCAACAAACGACTATACCGATGCCGAGAAAACGAAGCTCGCCGGTATAGCTGCTGGCGCTCAGGTAAATACAATCACCGGCGTAAAAGGTGATTCTGAGAATAGCTATCGTACAGGAAATGTAAATATAACTAAGGACAATATCGGACTTGGTAACGTTGAAAACAAGTCGTCCGCTACGATTCGCGGAGAACTTACCAAGTCGAACGTAACTACAGCTCTTGGGTATACGCCGCCCGAGACAAACACAACTTACGATGCCATGTCTGAAACAGAAGCAAAGACTGGCACCGCTACAACTGCGAAACTAATTTCAGCCGAAGTTCTGGATGCTGCTATCGAGAACAAAGGCTATTTGACAACTCACCAAGACATAAGCGGAAAGCTTAATTCAAGCCTTAAGGGAGCCGCAAACGGTGTTGCGGAGCTTGATGAAAACGGAAAGGTTCCGTCGTCGCAGCTTCCGTCATATGTTGATGATGTAGTTGAAGGATATTACTACGAAGGGTCGTTTTACCAGAACACGCAGCACACGACAGGGTATATTCCTGAAGACGGAAAGATATATGTCGATTTAGACACGAACAAATCTTACAGATGGAGCGGAACTGCCTATGTTGTGATTGCTTCCGATCTTGCTCTTGGAACGACTTCAAGTACAGCGTTTAGGGGCGACTATGGGAGCGCGGCGTATGCTCATGGCGTCACAAATAAAGGCTCTGCTTTTTCAAACGGATTATATAAGATCACAACAAACTCCGAAGGTCATGTAACAAACGCAACCTCTGTCCAGAAGAGCGATATTACAGGGCTTGGGATTCCCGGAAGTGATACTACATACAGTGAAGCAACAACATCTGCCGCAGGTCTGATGAGCGCAACTGACAAGGCAAAGCTCGACGGCATTGACACACAGGCGAATAAGACAACGGTCGACTCCGCCCTGTCAGGCACATCCGAAAACCCGGTCCAGAACAAAGTCGTGAAGGCTGCTATTGATGCAATCGATGAAGAGGTTATTCTCTCCTCGACTCAGCCCAGCTCTGCCAATAACAAGCTCTGGGTTGACGATACAGCAAGCGGCGTTGATGTTGCTACCTATGCCGAACTGGAAGCTCTTGAGGCAGTTGTCGATACCAAGGTTGACGCAGAGTCCGGTAAGGGTCTCAGCACAAACGACTTTACGACCGCAGAAAAGACAAAGCTGGCTGGAATCGGCGAAGGCGCTACCAAGACAATCATTGACTCAGCTTTGTCCAACTCCTCTGAGAACCCGGTTCAGAACAAGGTAGTAAAGGCCGCACTCGACCAGCTTGAGAAAGAGGTCATTGTTTCCGATACCCAGCCTACTGCTACAACGAATCAGGTCTGGATCAATGAGACGGTTGGGACCGGAATCCAAATGGCAACATATGCTGAGCTCCTCGCACTTCAGGACGAATTGAACGCCCTGAAAGCAAGGGTCACTGCATTAGAGCAGTAACAAATATAGAAGGAGGGAA
>Ga0310696_10002148_pt1 | contig 26720 bp, 14 predicted proteins | sample AusTroGonzalo_MG_4_FD_203885 | JGI IMG/M metagenome (GOLD analysis project Ga0310696, IMG submission 203885) | Bovine rumen microbial communities from tropical cattle in Woodstock, Queensland, Australia - Gonzalo_02 (v2) (version 2) | ecosystem: Host-associated > Mammals > Digestive system >...
CGAACTCGTCATAGTTCTTCTTTAATGCCTTTTCAGTCAGGATGATCGGGGTTAACATCAGTATTGCCTGGAGGCACACAACGATCAGACCCGTCATGCCGATCAAGTCTTTGCTTTTATCTACCACTAAACACATTGGTACAAGCGATAACGGGACACACACTAGGCCGCATACAAGCCATAACTTCCCGAAAAAGTGATGCGCAAATATCCAGGTGTCCTGATTTCTCATAGATCTTTTTGTCCGGTATCCATAGAAATCATTAATCCTTTTGGGAGGATTCTTCATAAACACCAAGCCGAAGCCCACCATAGTAATAGGCATAAGTAGCACTACAAACAGCATTACATACCAAATGGCCATAATCAAATTCCGATTAACACACTATTACAATTATACCTGCCATTATCGCCGCCGGTATCCCAAGGACCATTCCGATAAGCGCACCTTTAATGTGAAACCAGTAGTCGTGGTAAGCATCCGTCATATCTTCCGTTCCTGGAATCACGAAATGCTTGTCATGGCAAAACCAGACGCAGTCCAACACCAGCGCATCGAACCAGTTGACGATCATCCACAAGGCATAAAAAGTCAGCGCTCCGCACCAAAAAGAAGTGCAGCCGTTCACATACTTGACCAGCAATCCCAACAGGACTCCGAATACAAGCATGGCTGTCACCTTTTTGACATAAAACCCCACTCCACCCGGCTTATTGCTTGCATCTACAAGCCCCAACTTATCACATCGCTCGATAATAGCTGGTGGATAATTGAATATTGTCTTAATCGGATTCCTGGACATCAGAAATACGAACAGCGTGAACACTGCGCAGGCGATTAATGATTCAAGAAGGAAGGTCATTTTCTAATTAATACCGATTTATCGGATTGTCAAAGGTAATTATTCTTGGTCACTTTTGGTCACTTCCCTCTGTAATTGGTCACTTTCGGTCACTTTTTCCGGTCATTATTTAAATACACCGAACACTCTATCAACATTTTGAGAACCAAATCATTCGGTAGTAATAAAGAACACACGATAGCCACCGATAACTACGTCCCCGCCCGGGGCACCTAGAGATGTTTTTGAAGTTTTTCAAGCATTTCTTGCAAATGGAAAAGTCTAACAATTAGCAACTTGCTGTTGTTAGACTTTTTTAATGGTGCTTGGTAATTGCCAAATGACCAAAATAGGGAACAGAGAGTATAAAAAGCCAGAGGCTAAAATCGACAATTTTACCCAAAACATCCTCGGGATTTGGAAAATTTTACCCATATTTGCATCATATAGATCTGCTTTATGGAAAAAATCACTCAATTGCCTGAAATCTTGATTGCTACTTCTGACAAGAAATTGTCAGCGATGATTACTCGTCTAAAAAAGGAGGAGAGGATTCGTAAAATTGCATCGAGAGTTTATACATCAAACCTAACAGATACTCCAGAAAACATTATAAAGCGTAACCTGTATTCTATTATTGGAAAGCTTTATCCAGGAGCATTAATTAGCCATAGGTCTGCTTTTGAATTGAGGCCATCTATAAACGGGCATTTCTATCTTACCTATGCGTACACTAAGAATATTTCTCTTCCAGGGGTAATACTACATCTTATTTCTGGCCCTAAACCCATCGACATCGATATCCCATATCTGGATGGTTTGTATATTTCCAATCCGGCCAGAGCCTATTTGGAGAATTTGCAACTAGGCTATGTGCGAAACGGTATCTCCAAGTGCCTTCCTCAGGCAGAACTTGAGGCAAGGCTCGAAAAGAAAATGCTGGCTAATGGAGAACAGGAATTAAACCATCTTCGTGACCAGGCTAGAGAGATATCAGAAGTGTTACATCTAGAGAAGGAATTCAGGCTCCTCGATAAGATCATAGGTGCAATCCTTTCCACAAGAGAGGCAGAGATGCTTCAATCGGAATCCGCCAAAGCATGGGCCGCAGGTGAGCCCTATGATTCGCAGCGAATTGAACTATTCACGTTGTTATTCGAGCATCTTGTCAATAAAGATTTCAAGCATTACATCGATATCAATTCCACCGAGTCGGCCTATAAGAATTTCGCCTTCTTCGAGAGTTATTTTACAAACTACATTGAAGGGACAGAATTCGAGGTTGAGGAAGCCAAGCAAATAGTTGATACCGGCGTAGCGCTCCCCACCAGAGATGAAGATAGTCATGATGTGCTCGGAACTTTCTATATCACATCCAATCGTAAGGAAATGTCCATCCTGCCCAAGGATCCAGATGACCTTATAAGCATTTTACAACGTCGTCATTCCATTCTTCTTTCCGCGCGGCCGACAAAGACCCCGGGTCTTTTCAAAGAACAGAACAACAAAGCTGGGAATTCACACTTTGTCGATTACCGAATGGTACGTGGTACGTTGAAAAAAAGTTTTGAGATATATCGCGCTCTTCAAGATCCGGTTGCAAGAGCCTACTTCATCCTGTTTGTGATTAGTGAGGTTCATCCCTTCAATGATGGTAATGGACGAATTTCCCGGATTATGATGAATGCCGAGCTAACGGCTGCAAATATGCCTAAGATTATCATTCCCACCGTCTATCGCATTGACTACATTGATGCCTTGAAACGTCTCACTCAGAACGGAGAACCGGCAACCATTATAAGAGCTATGGAAAGAGTCCGTTTGTTCAGCAGTGGTCTGGATGGTTCCGATTATGATACTTTGAGAGAGTATCTTGAACAGTGCAACGCCTTCCGGGATGAACAGGAATATATTCTTCGCTTTTAGTTTTCGACAGTTTTACCCGAATACGGCATTAAATTTCGACAAAATTACCGCAACATTTTGCTGAGAAGTGAGACTCAATGGAACGCATTCTTGAAAAACGGTCCTCCACGCACTTCTGAACGACTGTTTCACAAAAGGAAACAGTCGTGCCAATGCAATTGTCCCCAAGGGAAGATTCAACGCCTCGTCAATCCGGACAGAGAGTACATCAGCCCTTTCCCGTGCCGGGTTGTTCGGCCACGGTCGTTGTGGGTCCCCAACTTGGACCCTCAACGACACCGCAAAAACTTGGAAAAGCGTCCTTCCATGTTGACGCATTATTGGCGACTTATCCCCATTACTCATTTATTAATGGTCAGGAATTTGGATAATTGTGCTATATTCGCATTTCAAACGACATTAGAATTAATCAACCAATGAGAATCCGTCCTTTTATTATTGCAGCATTATCGGCGGTGGTCGCGATGTCTTCCTGCGGCCCTGTCAAGTATTCATCTTCCGACAACCTCAATCTAAGGAGCGTCCGTGAGTTTGCTTTCATTGAGCCCGTAGCGGACGTGCTTTATTATGACAGGCGGAACAAGCCCGTCTATGACGTCGAGCTCTCCGACGAGGCTGCGGACCTCATCACCACCATCGTGTCTTCTCAGAGGTACCCGTTCTCGAGGGTCATACGCATGGATTATGACAGGAAGGACCGCGATATCCGCAAATGGATCCAGAACATCGGCTCTGTCTCGACCTCCCGTCTGAGCAGGGTGCGGGTCCCCGATGATCTCCTCAAGGCTATCGAGAACAGCGGCCACAGGTATGGCGTCGTCATCTTCTCGTCCGGTTACGTCCGTTCGAGGGAGGCGATCCTTTATGAAGAGAGGCAGGAGGCCATCGGAAACGTGATCGGGGCCACCCTCGATGCGATATTGAACAGCAACAAGAAGGATAAGGACAAGGACGCCGACAAGAAGAAATCTTCTTCTTACAGGCCTTATTCGAACCCTGAGAACAAGACTCCTTACGACTGCAACATGTATTGCGTGGTGATAGACGCCGACACCGACGAGATCGTCCACTATATCCATCCCATTCCGTTCTTTGAGAAGGATCCCCTCGACGGCAGGGACATGGAGGAAATGCTCAACAGGCTGCTGAGTGACTTCTAGGAAATAACGAATTGATAATCAATTGATTTGCGCATTTGCGAAGGCGGAAATAATGTGTAGCTTCGTAACCGCTGACTGCACCGCAACGATAGATACGCTCAATATGAAAAAGACAAGTCTTTTCAAGCTTGCAGCCATCTGTGCCACGGCACTGTTCTGCTGCATTTCTGCCATCGCCCAGACTAAGGCTCCGGGCGAACTCCTCGACAGCTCCGATTTCAAGACGGAGATCGACGGGAAGCCGGTCTCCCTCTACACCATCACGAATGGCCGGATCACCGCCCAGGTAACCAATTACGCCGGTTACATCGTGGGCATCTATGCCCCCGACAAGGACGGCAACTACACGAATGTAGTGGGCCACAACGACAATATCCAGCAGTATCAGTCTTTCGGCCGCAATCCCGTCGGAACGGCCCTGGGGCGCTATGCGAACCGCATCGGGAACGCATCGTTCACCATCGACGGCACGAAGTACGAGGTGACGAAGAACAATGGCCAGCATACTCTGCACGGTGGCTCGAAAGGCTTCGACCATACCGTGTGGGACGTGGAAGAGGTGACGGACCGCAAGGTAGTCTTGAGCTGTGTCCTGGAGGACGGGCTGGACGGTTTCCCCGGCACGTTGAAGACCTTCCTGACCTTCTCGGTCACCGATGACGACGGTGTCTCGATAGAGTACTCTGCGACTACCGACAAGCCCACCGTCTGCAACCTCTCGCACCACGTGTATTTCAATCTCAACGGCTTCCCGGCGGAAAATGTCCTCGACCACGTAGTCTGCATAAATGCCGATGCCATTACCGAGACGGACAGCGCCCTCATCCCTACGGGCAAGCTCCTTCCTGTGGAAGGAACGCCTTATGACCTCCGCACTCCCGTGGCGCTCAGCGAGCGGCAGGCCGCCGCCCCTGCCGGGCGCGGTGCCTTCGGCCCCGGCGCCCAGGCCCCGGCGGTCCCCGAAGGGATGGTCCGCAGCTACGACCAGAATTTCTGCCTGAACCATACTGCGCAGGGAAAGGTGGAGGTCGTTGCTACCGTCTATTCTCCGACATCCGGAAGGGTGCTGGAGGTGCTCAACGACCAGCCCGGCCTCCAGTTCTTCACCGGCGGCCGCACCGCAATGGCCCTGGAGTCGCAGCTGTACCCGGACACTCCCAACCATCCGGAGTTCCCCGGTAACGCCGTCCTTCGCCCCGGCGAGACCTATCACCACACCGTCATCTACCGCTTCTCCACCAAATAGCCTCCATTCTTTGAACCCCCGGAGTGATTTCGGCATGATTCAAGGCCCCGGAGCGATGTCGGCTTCGTTCAGTTGACCATCTGTACAAGAAAACGACCTCTGACGAGAAACCCTTGTACAGATGGTAGGCAAAACCAGCGGAAACGAGCCAAAACGGGACTATCTGTACAAAAAAACATCGCTAGAGTAAGTATCCGTGTACAGATCGTCCCGGACGTGACGGTCATGGCTGGTGCGAAGAACTGTGACGGGCTGCTGCGGGAGGCATTTTCTAGTGCAAGTAGTCGGAAAGGATATTGCTTTACCGCGGGATAATTGTGAAATTTGCTTCATGAAGAAGCTGCTATTTATTATCCTGGCCATCGGTCTGGCCGTGCCGGCCGTCCTGCCGTGCAACGCTCAGCCGTCGCGCTATGTCGATCCTTTCATCGGAACTTCGGGCATGGGGCACACCTTCCCCGGGGCCTGCGTCCCCTTCGGCGGTGTGCAGGTGAGCCCGGACACCGACACCATCCCGCACAACGTCGCAGGCGTATATCAGCCGGAAGTGTATTCTCTCTGTGCCGGCTACCGCTGGGACGATCCCACCATAGTGGGCTTTTCGCATACGCATCTGAGCGGAACCGGGCACTCCGACCTGGGCGACGTGCTGCTGATGCCCACCGTCGGCCCCCTGCAGCTGAATCCCGGTACCGCGGACCGGCCCGAAAAGGGCTACCGGAGCCGCTACAGCCACGAAAAGGAGACCGCATCGCCCGGCTACTACGCCGTCACACTGACGGACTATGACATAAGGGCCGAGGTCTCCGCCACCACTCGCACCGCCGTCCACCGCTATACCTATCCCGCACAAGGTGCCCGCCACCTTATAATAGACCTTTCCCACGGCATCTATAACTACGAGGGCAAGACCCTCTGGGCCAGCGTGCGTATGGTCGGGGACAGCCTGCTCACCGGCTACCGCCTCACGCAGGGCTGGGCCCGCGAGCACTACACCTACTTTGCCATCCGCTTTTCCCGTCCGGTCAAAAATTATGGCTACCAGGAGACGGTACCCTCGGCATATAGAGGCTTCTGGCGGAAACTTCCTGTGAATCAGAACTTTCCGGAAATGGCCGGGCGAGGCATAGCCTGCTGGTTTGACTTCGACTGGGACGGCGCCGACGAACTGACCGTGCAGGTGGCCCTGAGCTCCACTTCCGTAGATGGTGCCCTAAAGAACCTCCGGGCCGAAGGGAAGCCATTCGACGAAGTCCGTGAAAGGGCCGTCGATGCTTGGGACCGCGAACTGGGCAAAATTGAGGCGAAAGGCACTCCGGATGAGCTGAAGATGCTCTACACTTCCCTTTACCACACCATGATCAATCCTTCCGTCTACGACGACGTCGACGGTGCCTACCGCGGCCTGGACGGCGCGGTCCACCACGCTGACGGCTGGCTCAACTACACGGTATTTTCCCTCTGGGACACCTACCGCGCCGAGCACCCGCTCCTGCTGCTGATGCATCCGGAGCGGGCCCGCGACATGGCTCAGTCCATGCTCGCCCACCAGGAGCAGAGCGCCCACGGGCTCCTGCCCGTCTGGTCGCTCATGGCCAACGAAGGCTGGTGCATGAGCGGCTACCACGCCGTCTCGGTCCTCTCCGACGCCCTTCAGGCGGGAGCGGACCTGGACGGCCGGCGCGTCCTTGACGCCTTGGTGTCCACCTCCACCGTCCCGTACCTGGAAGGCCTCGGCAGCTATATGGAGAAGGGTTTCGTCCCTCTGGAGGACTCCTCCACCGGCGCTTCCACTACGCTGGAGTACGCCTACGACGACTGGACCATCTACCGCGTCGCGGCCGCCCTGGGGGCTGAAGACCTAGCCAAGACATATAAGGAAAGAGCCCTGAACTACCGCAATCTCTTCGACGGCAGCAGCCCCTTCGCGCGGGCCCGCTACGCCGACGGCGAATGGAAGAACCCCACCGACCCCCGGCAGACCTACGGCGAGGGCTTCATCGAAGGCAATTCCTACAATTTCTCCTTCCACGTGCCCCACGACGTCGCGGGCCTCATCGGCCTGATGGGCGGCGAAAAACGCTTCCTGGCCATCCTGGACACGCTTTTTTCTGCCCCGCTCGACCCGCGCTACTACGAGGACAACGAGGACATCGAAGCCTCGTGCTTGATCGGCGGCTACGTCCACGGCAACGAACCTTCCCACCACATCCCATATCTATTCCAATGGACCTCGGAGCCCTGGCGCGGAGAGTATTGGATAAGGGAGATCATGGAGCGCATGTACAGGCCCGAAAGGGAAGGCCTGGGCGGGAACGACGACTGCGGCCAGATGAGCGCCTGGTACATTTTCAGCGCCATGGGCTTCTATCCCGTATGCCCCGGCAGCGGGGAGTTCGTCCTGGGCGCTCCGTTCTTGCCGGAGATGAGTCTCCGGCTCGCGGACGGCGCCACCTTCACGGTGAAAGCCCCTTCGGTGAGCTCCAGGAACCGCTACGTGCGTTCCGTCAAGCTCAACGGCAAGCCTTACACCAAGCGTTACCTCACGCGCGAGGACATCCTTCGCGGCGGCGTACTCGAGTTCGAGATGGGCAGTACTCCCAGAAAAAAGGGCAAGCCCGATCCCTCGGACCTGCCCTATTCGCTTTCGCGCGAATGATCACTGCTGCTCCTCGCGCATCCTGCGGATTTGCTCGAGCTGTTCCTGAGTGAAGCGAGGCATCTGCGGCCTGTTGCTAGGCGGCTCGACGGCCTCGGACGGCCGCTTGACCGGGCTCTCTTCTCCGAAAAGGTATGAGCGCTCGTAGCCTCCGCAGTCGATTACGATCTTCTCGAATACCGTTCCGGGCTCGATCGGACGGATGGTGAGCGTATGCTCGCCGGCAGCTCCGGCGATATCGAAGCTTGCCACTGCATCTATCACCCTGCCTGCCACAGTGGGATAGTAGATGGAATAGATGTTCTCCGGCTCTTCGTTCAGGCGTGAGTTGAAATTGATCTCCTTCTCCGGGCCGCCGTCGATGGACGCCATGAAGCGGTGGCCTTCGCGGCGCGCGAAAGCCAGCGTGGCGTTCAGGATGAAATGCACGTCGATGCTGCCGACCTCGGAAGTCATTGTAAACCTGTAACTTATCTCGGCTCCGTCGGTGGGCTTGCCGTAAGGCTGGAGCGAGACGCCGCTGAGCGTGCGGCCCATGTCGGGGATGACCGTCCAGACCGCTTCCCCGGCATCCTTCGAAGCGAAATAGTGCTCCGCCTCCATAGTCACGGTCCCGTTTTTCTCCGTGAATTCATATCCGCCGGGCTTGGGCTCTCCTTCGAAGCGCCCCACGGCCGGCTGGGTGTCCGCTGGGAAATTGTCGTTCCAGTTGGTGTAGCCGATGTGCTTCTGGATCATCATACCGTTCCATTTGCCCCCGGCGATGTCGGTGTTGTATGCAGCGTTGAGGGCCGCATCGCGCCGGAAATCCTTCTCGCAGCGCTCCGCCCACTCGTTCGCTGCGGGATTGCCTTCGCGAAGGAGCTTGTGGTTCATCGCCTGGGCGTAGTACATGTCATACACGTTGGCCAGGGCCTGGGTAGGGAAGAGGATAAGCTCCTGATACACATCGCGATACTTCGGGTCGAGCGTAAGGTACTGACGCAGGGCCTCCGCCTCCAGGCGGGCCCACTCGTCCGCGACCTGCTTCCATTCGCCGGACTCGAGGTTGTAGGTGTTCCTGTCGAGCATTTCCGCAGTGATGCGGCCGCTGTATTTGCACAGGAGGTTGAGGATGCGGGCCGCTTCCCCGGCCTGCTCCGCCCCGAACTGCTGCTCGCAGAACTCATAAGTATGGTCGGGCAGCGTGGCCGCCGAATACTTGAACGGGCTCCACGCCATGTCGAGGAACAGCGAGATGGGATACTCCATGGGCTTGAGGTCGCCGACGTTCAGCACCCAGATCTTGTCCACGCCGTAGTCGTAAGTCAGCTGCATCTGCTCCCACAGGTGCTGTATCGGGGTGATGTTGAGCCACTTGGAGTTGCGCGGGGCGCCGACGTAGTCCACGTGGTAGTACATTCCCCAGCCGCCCTTGCGGCGGCGCTCCTCGGCGTTCGGGAGCTTGCGGACGTCTCCCCAGTTGTCGTCGGAGATGAGGATGATGACATCGTCGGGGACGCGCAGGCCCTTCTCGTAGTAGAGCTGGACTTCCTTGTACAGGGCCCAGACCTGGGGGCGCTGCTCCGCGGGCTTGCCGGTGACTTTCCTGATGATCTGTCGCTGGTCCTTGAAGAGCCCCTCCATCATCCGGATGTTCTCCTCGTCGGAGCCGGCCAGGGCGGCGTCACCGTCGCCGCGCATGCCTATGGTGATGAGGTCTTCGTTGTCTTTCGAGCGCTCGATGCCCTCGCGGAAGAAGCGCTGCAGTTCCTTCTTGTTCTTGGTGTAGTCCCAGACGCCGCCGTAGGCCTGCGGGTCGCGGGCCCATTCCTGATGGTTGCGGGCCATGGGCTCGTGGTGCGAAGTGCCCATTACGATGCCCATATCGTCGGCGGTCTTGGAGTTCAGCGGGTCGTCGGCGTAGAACGCCCAGTCCCACATAGCTGGCCAGAGGAAGTTCCCGCGCAGGCGGAGAATGAGTTCGAACACGTCGGCGTAGAACTCGTGCCCGCCGCGCTCGGTGCCGTAATGGTTTTTCACCCAGGTAGTTAAGCAGGGAGCTTCGTCGTTGAGGAAAATGCCGCGATACTTGACAGCGGGCTCCCCGGCGGTGTAGACGCCTGGCTCGATGGATACGTCATCGTGATGCTCTATAGGCGTGTCGGCCCAGAAATACCAAGGCGACACGCCCATCTGCTCGCTCAGCTCGTAGATGCCGTAGATGGTGCCGCGCCGGTCGCTGCCCGCTATGACCAAGGCTTCGGGGACGCCCTGAATGGGGTCGCGGACCACCGTCATGAGGTATTTTTCGTTCTTCCCTTCTAGTTCGCTGCGGTCAATCTTGCCGGCGTCCAGTATCCTGGAAATGTATTTCGTCCCGACGGTGCCGACGATTATCATCCGGCCTGCCTGCGGCTCGCCCGTCAGCATCGCCTCGCGGCCGCAGACGGCCTTGAAGTCCTTCTGCAGCGCCTTCAGCGCGATTTTCACGGCGACATTGTCCGCATCATCGGAGAGTATGGCTGTGGGGACGCCCCCGGCGATCACCGGAAAGCACCCGGGCGAAGGCTCAAAATGCGTGATGCCCTTGTGGTCGATGGCAAAAAGATTCGCAGCCCCTATCAAGGCGGCGAAAAAGAAAACGGACAGTATCCTTTTCATGAGATATGTATAATCTTCTAGAAGCTTATCTTGGACTTGATGCAGTAGTTGATGGCGTTGGCGTTGCCGCTCTTGGCGGCCAGGGAAGCGTAATAGTAGGTTCTGCTGATGTCGCGCGAAGCGTACTGCATGGCGAGGTCGTAGAGGGTGTAGCCGAGGGTTTCGTCCTTGAACTTGCTCTTGCGGATCTCCTTTTCCGTGGTGTTGAACATGCGGCAGTAGGCGGCGACGGCCTCCTCGTAATATTGGATGGCGTGGGTCTTGTCGCCCATGCGGGCGTAGCAGTCGCCCAGGGCGTCGTACATCCAGTAGTCGAGGGTGACGGCCTTGCCGAGGTTGTCGTCCAGCCAGCGCTTGGTCAGGGCGATGCAGTCGTCGTTGCGCCTCAGGATGTTCAGCACCATAGCATACTGATATTCGCTGTACATGGTCAGTACGTCCATCTCCTGCAGTTCTTCGAAGATGTCCGCTGCCTGTTCGTACTCCTTGGCGTCCATATACGCCTTCAGCCTCTGCACCAGGACCTCGGCCTGGCTGGACGCCTCCTCCGCCGGCGCAGCCGGCTCGGGCGTCGCCGCCACCTGCAGGTCCTCCTCGAAGCGGTCGTCGACGATCAGCCTGTTCCCCTCCTGCGATACCGTGCCGAAGCAGTCGAAGGCGGCGTTGCCTACCAGCAGCGGCACGGTCTGCTTCGTTACGACAAACGCCGGGAGGTTCTGGACTATAACCTTGCCTATCTTGAGGTTGCGTATCACGAACGATGCCGCCCTGGTCGAACTGCCGTTGGGCATCTTCACCGTCGTCATGCCGTTCACGTCGGCGTCGGCTATGTAGCCGTTCTCATACAGGAAAAGGTATGTGGTGGACGACATGCTGGCGTACCAGTCGTCGGGAGTGTAGTAGGTCTTCACTCCGACTCCGTTGACGGATGCGTTCATCGTGTATCTGCCGTCATCTTCCAGGTTCAGCGGGATGACGGTCTGGGCGCCCAGGAAGGCAGGGGCCATCAGGGCAAGGATCCATGAAACAGCGATTTTTTTCATTCCTATGGTGAATCAGTTAGTTCGTGATGTTATTGTCGCGGTTTTCCCAAAGGTAATGCTTTTTTGGCGGATTATTCTTATCTTTACGCTTGCACGGACCGATTAACCCATATTTGTGGACATATTATGAAAAACAGAACCTTATTGTGCCTGGCCCTCGCGCTGGGCGGAGCCCTGTCGCTCCGGGCTCAGCATCCCAACCCTTCCATCAGCTATCTCGAGATTTACGACGTCGAAAGCCGTACCCACCGCGTCATCAAGGAGTTCCCCTTCGTCGTGGAAGCTCCCAACTGGACGCCCGACGGCAAATGGCTGGTGGTGAACAGGGGCGGAAAGATATACAAGATAGCCCCGGACGGCTCCACCGACCTGCAGGAGATACCTACCGCACCCCTTACGGGCCTTAACAACGACCACGTGATCACCGTGGACGGCAAGTGGATCGGCGTCAGCAGCAACGACCCGTCCAGCCGCTCGTACAACTCCTATGTGTACATCGTCCCCTTCGAGGGAGGCGAGCCCAGGAAGCTTACGCCCCTGGGCCCCAGCTACCTGCACGGCATCAGCCCTGACGGCAAGACAGTCGCCTACTGCGCCTTCCGCGGCCCGGACCAGGAGCAGGACGTCTGGGTCATGCCCGTCAAGGGCGGCAAGGAGACGCGTCTGACCGACGCTCCCGGCCTGGACGACGGCCCCGAGTACAGCCGCGACGGCAAGTACATCTGGTTCAACAGCGTCCGCACCGGCCGCATGCAGGCCTGGAGGATGCGCGCCAACGGCAAGGAGCAGACCCAGATGACCTTCGACGAGGACATGAACTCCTGGTTCCCGCACATTTCCCCGGATGGGAAGAAGGTCGTCTATATCGCCTACCACGACTATGAGGTCGACCCCGGCTCGCACGTCGCCGACCTCAACGTTCAGCTCCGGATGATCCCGGCAACCGGCGGCGAGCCTGAAGTGCTCGTGGAGTTCTTCGGCGGCCAGGGCAGCATCAACGTCAACTCCTGGAGCCCCGACAGCAAGCAGTTCGCATATATCAGCTACCGCCTCACCGAGGAGGTCGAAGCCCCGAAGAAGGAGTTCAACGTACAGCTGTATTCCGCCCGTTCGCTCATCGGCACCCCGGAGCTCTTCGCCAAGAATCACGAGTATGTCTTCCAGCGCCTGGCGCAGATGGGCTATACCGGAGTCGAGGCCGCCAGCTACGCCGACGGCAAGTTCTCCGGCCTGGAGCCCGCTGCGTTCCGCCGCGAACTGAACAAGGCCGGGCTGGAGTTCGTCTCCTCTCACGTCAGCCACGCCCTGAGCGCCGCGGAGCTGGCTTCAGGAGATTTCACGGAAGCCCTGAAGTGGTGGGATGCCTGCATCGCCGCTCACAAGGCCGCAGGAGTCCGCTACCTGGCGATGTCCTACCTGCCCCCTCTCAAGACCGAGGAGGACATAAAGACCTATGCTGCATATCTCGACGCCATCGGCGAGAAGTGCAATGCAGCCGGCATCCGCTTCGGCTATCACAGCCACAGCCACGAGTACGCCAAGGTCGGCAATACTACCATGATGGACGGATTCATCTCCAACACCAAGCCTCAGAACGTCTTCTTCGAGATGGACGTGTACTGGGCGGTCATAGGCGGTGCCAGCCCGGTTGAGTATTTCAACAAATACCCCGGCCGTTTCGAGGTGCTGCACATAAAGGACAAGTACGAGATCGGCCAGAGCGGCATGGTGGGCTTCGAGGCCATCTTCAACAATGCGGCGAAAGCAGGCATGAAGGACTATGTCGTGGAGCTCGAGTACGCCAGCACCCCGAACATCCTGAAGGGCCTGCGCGAGAGCGCCCTGTTCCTCCGCAAGTCCTCTTATGTGAAACCGAGCTACAAATAGTGGCCTGATTGCGCGATTAGGGGATACGATTCCGCAAATCCCGTATCATTTCCGGCGGACTCTTATTATATTTGCATTACTAAGCTCTCGTACTGCAAATATGGAAAAGCATTTCACCCTTCCCTATGAAGGCGGGCTGGTCGAGAAGGACCTCCCTGCGGGCATACTGCACAATTACGAAAAGATCTGGACTGACATCTATCCGGAGGCCGGTCAGGCTTCGCACGTCGTGGCCGACCTCGTGGTCGATGCCATAAAGGCCTGCGACGGACGCCTCTTCCGCCTGGGCCTCACCACCGGCGCCACTCCGGTATCCCTCTACGAGGAGCTCGCCGAGCGGTGCAAGGCCGGGGAAGTCTCCTTCCGCGAGGTCGAGATTTTCTCCATAGACGAGTACTACCCCTCGTCGAAGAACGAGCTCCAGAGCCGTAACTACCGGCTGCACAAGGCCTTGCTCGACAAGATAGACATCCTCCCGGAGAATGTCCACATCCCTGACGGCACCGTCCCGCAGAAGGACGTGTCCGAGTACTGCGCGGCCTTCGACCGCCAGGCCCGCGGCCTCGACCTGCTGGTGATAGGCATCGGCGAGGAGGGGCAGGTGGGCTTCAACGAAGCCGGAAGCAATGAAAAGACCCGCACCCGCACCGTGCGCCTGTCGTACAAGTCCCGCAAGCGCCAGTCGCGCAACTTCAACCACGACTTCGCGGCCACGCCGGAGAGCGCCCTGACGATGGGCATCGGCACGATGCTCACCGCCGGCCGCATCATCCTGATGGCCTGGGGCGAGGACAAGGCCGAGGCGGTTCGCGCAGTAGTGGAGGGCGAAGTCACCACGGCCTGTCCGGCATCGCTCCTGCAGCGCCACGACCATATCCGCTTCTTCACCGACCAGACCGGCGGCAGCCAGCTGACGCGCATCGTCGCCCCCTGGCTCGTCGGCCCCTGCGACTGGACTCCGAAGCTCATCCGCAAGGCCGTCGTGTGGCTCTGCCAGACCGTCGGGAAGCCCATCCTCAAGCTCACTGAGAAGGACTATCTGGAGAATTCCCTCGGGGAGCTGCTCGAGACCTACGGCACCTTTGACAAGGTCAACATAGACGTTTTCAATGACCTGCAGCACACCATAACAGGATGGCCAGGCGGCAAGCCAGGTGCCGACGACACTACCAGGCCCGTGAGCGCTACGCCTTATCCCAAGACCGTCCTGATCTTCTCGCCCCATCCGGACGACGACGTGATCTCGATGGGCGGCACGTTCATCCGGCTTGTATCGCAGCATCACAACGTGCACGTCGCCTACCAGACCTCCGGCAATGTAGCCGTACACGACGACGTCGTCCTGCAGCACATGGATGCCGCCTTCCAGCTGGGCATGGCCGACCGCTTCGACGAAGTCAAGGCCCTCGTGGCCTCCAAGGTCCCCGGCGAGCCCGAGCCGCGCGCGCTGCTGGAGCTCAAGGGCAACATCCGCCGCAGCGAGGCCCGCGCCGCGGTCCGATCCTTCGGCCTGGACCCCGACACCAATGTCCACTTCCTCGACCTTCCCTTTTACGAGTCCGGCGGCATCAAGAAGAATCCCCGCACCCAGGCCGACGTGGACATCATCAAGGACCTGATTATGAGCCTGCGCCCGAATATGATCTTCATGGCGGGCGACCTGGCCGACCCGCACGGCACCCATCGCGTCTGCACCGAGGCGGCCCTCGATGCCCTCGACCAGCTCAAGGAAGAGGGAGAGTCCTGGCTCGCCGACACCCACGTGTGGCTGTACCGCGGAGCCTGGATGGAGTGGGAGACCGGCCGCGTGGACATGGCCGTGCCGCTGAGCCCCGACGAGGTCGTGCTCAAGCGCCACGCCATCTTCCGCCATCTCTCGCAGAAGGACATAGTGCCGTTCCCGGGCGAGGATCCGCGCGAGTTCTGGCAGCGCGCCGAGGAGCGCACGCAGAACACTGCCGCCATCTACGACCAGCTGGGCATGGCCGAGTACCAGGCCCTCGAAGTATTCCTGAAACTCTGTTAACAGTTACGATATGAAAGTCATCATCAGAAACAACGCCGCCGAAGGCGGAATCTGGGCCGCCCGTTACATCGCAGCCAAGATCAAGGAAAAGGCCGCCCGCACCGACGAACCCTTCGTCCTGGGCCTGCCCACCGGTTCAACTCCGCTCAACACCTATGCCGAGCTCGTACGCATGGTCAAGGCAGGAGAGCTGTCCTTCAAGAACGTCATCTCGTTCAACATGGACGAGTACGTAGGACTGCCCGTGGAGCACCCCGAGAGCTACCACTCCTTCATGTTCCACAACCTCTTCGACCACATCGATGAGCCCCTGGAGAACATCCACATTCTCAACGGCAATGCTCCCGACCTCGCCGCCGAGTGCGCCGCTTACGAGGAAGCCATCGTCAAGGCCGGCGGCATCGACCTGTTCATGGGCGGCATCGGCGAGGACGGCCACATCGCCTTCAACGAGCCCTTCTCCCCGCTGGAGTCCCGCACCCGCGTCGTGACGCTCACCCAGGACACCCGCGAAGTCAATTCCCGCTTCTTCGGCGGAGACCCCGAGGCCGTGCCCGCCCAGGCCATGTCCGTGGGCGTAGCCACCGTCATGGCTTCCAAGGAGGTGATGATCCTCGCTTTCGGATCCAAGAAGGCGCGCGCCCTGGCCAGCGCCATCGAAGGTCCTCTGTCGCACTACAACACCGTCAGCGCACTGCAGAATCACCCCGCCGGCATCATCGTCTGCGACGAGGCTGCAATCGGCGAGGTGAAAGTCAACAGCTACCGCTATTTCAAGGCCGTCGAGGCAGCGGAAATTAAGCTATAGGTTGCCGAAGCTGATCTTGTAGACCTTGGAGGTGGTGTCATCTCCGATCCATATACAACTGTTCGCGTGATCCACGAACAGTCCTTCTCCGTTGTCTATGTCAGGCATCGGGTATGAGTTCATGACTTCTCCTTCCGGAGTGCAGAGATAGAACTCGTGACGTTCGCTGTCCGCTACCCAGAGCACGTCGCGGACCGGGTCGTAGTACAGGTCGGCTATCTCCGAAGTGAAGCTGAGCTCCTTCTGCCACAACATGCCTTCCTCGGGCGAGTAGCACATCAGCAGGACAGGGTTCATCTGATTGCCTATCAGCAGTTTGCCGTCCTTGTAATAGGTGATGCCTTCCAGGCCGCTGTTGGTGCGGTATCCGACATCCTGGATGACGGTGAGCAGCTCGGACTCGTCATACTCCGGGGCTTTCAGCCTGCGTACCTCCTGCCTCCTTTCGATGATGTAATATACATCCTTGGACTCGGGGTCGATGGTCACGCCCTCGCAGTCCATGTGGCTGACGAAGAAGTCGGAAGTGGTTCCGTCCCAGGCGATATGGAACACTCCGCTCTCGTCCGAGGCGGCCAGCATGCCGTCCCCGGCGGGCGCGGCGCAGAGGCCGGAGACTTCGGGACAGGTCGAGTCGATGGTGGTCACTTCACCCATCACGGGGCTGTAGGCCTTCATCTTGAAGGCATCCCAGTCGTAGTAGGGCCAGCAGTCGGTCTCGACGGGCAGGCGGGCTTCCTCTCCGTTGAGCAGGACCTTGAAGAGGATTTTCGGAGACTTCTCGCTCCTGAAGAACACGAAATGGAGGTTGGCGCCCATGGGCACGTCCTGCAGGCGGCACCAGGTGGGGATGTCGTCGGGGTTCTCGACGGAGTGGTCGTAACCGTTGACACCCAGCGTCATGAGCAGCGGCAGGAAGGTGTAGTCGTGGCCGAAGCGCAGGTCGGCGCCCACTTCGCCTGAGGCTATCCTCTCGTCGGCCTTGGCTACGAAGTCGTCCACGATGGGCTGGTATCCGAGATGCTCGGGCCAGGCGTAGAAGTAGAACTGGAAGTCGTCGATCTTCCACAGGGCGATGCGCTCCTCGGGCGTGAAGATGTCGGTGAAGTCGAGGTCGGTGTCTAGGCTCGCCATGCCGGCCGCGAAGAAATACAGGTAAGAAGTGAAGTTCCACTGCTCCTCCTCCGGAAGTGCGGCTTCCGGATCCTTGAACAGGCGCGAGAGGATGGCCATATGGTCGACGGTGCGCTCGATGTACTGCTCCCAGGTCTCGTCGAATTTGATGGGAGTCGTGGGGACCACGCTCCTGCGGAAAGGATTGCTCCTGTCCATGGGAAGGATGGCGGGCAGGAAGTACACTCCGAAATTCTCAAAGATGTCGAGGGCGGGATTCTGGCCCTTCAGGCCCATGCAGAAGGCCGACATGGTCATGACGCAGCGGGTGGAGGTGGAGGTCCAGGCGCGCACTTTGGCCCCGTCGGGGAATACCTCAGGGAAATTGGCATACATTCGGGCGGCGAGGTCCTGCTGTTGCTGCCAGCCCTTGCGCGAAAGGTCGCCTGTGCGGTAGCGCACCGAAGGATAGAGGCTGTCGAAGCGATCCTTGTAGTCCTTTCCCTGCTCGGTGAGGTTGCCCTCTTCCAAGGCCTTGGAGAAGACGTCGTTCAGCTTCGAATACAGGTCGCTCTGCCAGGCGTAGCGGGCGCCGTGCCTGCCGTAGTGGCTGATATAGAAGGCTTCATAGCCTTCCGGGGCCGGCGTGAGGTCCACGGGGCCGGTGGGGCAGAGGAAATCCGTGCCGTCGAGGTATTCGGGATGGGCCTCGAGCAGGCTGATGGCGTCGGGCCGCTGGGCGACGCTGTTCAGGGCGCCCGCCAGCATCAGCGCGGCTGTAAGGATGATAACTTTTCTCATGTCTGTCTATCTTTTTGATGTTTTTCTCTCCATTCGTGCGGGGTGCATCCGTAGATCTGCTTGAAACGGCGGGCTATGCTCTTGGTGTCGTTCTCGCCGAGAGCCAGGGCTATGTTGATCACCTGGTCCCCCGTGTTGAGCAGCATCTCCGAGAAATGCTTTATCTTCAAGTCGGTGATATACTGGTAGATGGTCTGTCCGGTGACGCTCTTGAAGCGCCTTTCGAGGAGCCTTCGGGACAGGGCTACCTCGGCCGTAACGTCCTTGACCGATATCTTCTTCTGGTAGTTCTTGTGGATGAACTGGACGGCCTTCTGGATCTGGTCGTCGTCGGTGGCGAAGGCCGCCGTGGACATTCGCCCGACTATCTTTACCGGCTTCAGGACCACGTCCTCGACCGGGGCGCCGGGGAAGGTCACCATGCGCTCGATGAGCTGCGCGGTCTTCCACCCGCCCTCTTCTATGTCCACATAAATGCTTGACATGGTGGTACTTCCGAGATTGCAGAGCATCTCGTCGTTGTCCACTCCGATGACCGAGACCTCGGAAGGTATCTTGATCCCTGCCGAGTGGCAGGCCTCGATGAGGTTGTTGCCCTGGTTGTCGTCGCAGGCCATGATGCCGATGGGCTTGGGTATCATGCGCAGCCACTCAGCCATGCTGTCGCGCTCATAGTACCACAGCCTGTCGATATCCTGCATATTGTAGGGGTAGAAGGAGCCGCCGAAGCCGGCCTCTTCCACCTCCTTGCGGAAACCCTCGCAGCGCTCGTCCGACCAGCAGACCCGGTTGAAGCCGAAGAAACCGAAGTTCTTGAACCCGCGGTCGATGTAGAAGCGTGCCGCCATGCGCCCCGTGCCGATGTAGTCGGCCGTGATGTTGGGTATGGCCGTGAAGCGTTTCTTGAAATCCTGCGCCACGGCTGCGATGCCGTTCTTGGCGAACAGGCTCACGTCGTCGGTCTCCTCGAACTGCCCGATGACGGCATCGGCGCCCCAGTCCTTGGCCCATTTCACCACGCCGGGTATGCCGATCTGAGCCTTGTAAGCCGGCGGCATGCGGCATATCACCCACTGCTCCTTGCATCGCGAATAGTCCACGATGCCCTTGAGCAGTTTGTTGGCGAACGACTCGGTGAAATCGGTTATGAAGAGCAGGCGCAGCATGTCAATGACGGTGGTAGGCTATGCCAAGTGACTCGTAATAAGGATATTCGTGATCGGTGATGATGCTGAAGAAGCGGTCGAAATCCTCCGTGAAAGCCGGATCGTCCGAGACTGTGGTGCCCTCCCAGACCGGGGTGGCGTTCCATCCGCGCTCGAAGAGTCCCAGGGCCTTCGGGAATATATAGTAGGTCACGTGGTCGAAATTGCGCAGGGTCTCGGCCCAGAGCTGGCCGGACACGCCTATGATATTGGCGCGCGCCTCCGGGAGCAGCGGGGTCTTGCCTTCGTCGGCATCGGAGATGTCGGCGATCTCGCCGTAATCGTCCCAGCGCACCGAGCGGTAGACGTCGTAGGGGAGGAGCGAGAAGGAGCGTCTCTCATCGACGAAGCCGCCCCAGTCGTGCCCGCGCTCTGTCTTGCTGTGGTTGTAGGCGAAGTCGAGGTAGCAGTTGGGAGCGCTCGATATCACGACCGGAATCCCTGCGTTGGCGAACTGGTATGCCAGCTCGTCGCGTCCGTGCGAGACCGTCCAGAAGTTGGTGAAAGCCAGGTCCTTCTTGAGCCGCTCGAACGTGGCGGGCTGCACTCCCTGGCATACGTCCTGCCAGCCGGCTATCTTTATGCCCCTTTCCTCCGCAAGGTCCAGTACGCGGTTGATATAGTAATCCATAAGCCAGGCTATGTCGGTCTGTCCGGCGGACTCCATCAGGGCCTTGCAGGCAGGGGAGCCCGTCCAGGCGCCCTCCGGCACCTCGTCGCCGCCGATGTGGATGGCCTCGAGCGGGGCCTCCGCCTCGGCATACAGGGCGATGAGACCGTCGAAAACCTTGCCCAGGAAGGCATAGGTGGAGGGGAGTGCGACGTTTATCACGTTGTCGGTGTAGTCCTGTACGGACTCGTACACAGAGGTGTCCTCAGGCTCGGACAGCAGGTATGTGGTGTCTCCGGTACGTGCGGTCCTGACTTCCATCGACTTGACTGCGGCGCGGGAATGTCCGGGCGTATCGAATTCGGGAATGACGCGTATGCCGTGATCCCAGGCATGCCTGAGTATCTCCACGAAGTCGGCGTGGGAATAATATCCGTTGGCCGGCGAAGCCTTGTCATTGCGGTCGAGCGAGCCGCAATAGGTGGGCTGCAGGGCGTCGGGCTCCTTGATGGAGCCGTCGTCCTGCAGCACGGGGATGCCGCGGAAAGCTCCGTAGGAGGTGAGCTCCGGCAGCCCGTCGATCTCTATCCTCCAGCCCTCGTCGTCTCCGAAATGCAGGTGCAGGCGGTTGACCTTGTAGCAGGCTAGGATGTCGATCAGGCGTATCAGGTCGTCCTTCTTAGTGAAATTGCGGCTGACGTCCAGCATGAGGCCGCGGTACTGGAGGTCCGGCCAGTCGGTGATGACGCAGTCGGGCACGTTGAAGTCTTCGGAATTCTCCCTGAGCCGGGTGAGGGTGGTGACGGCGTGTTCGGCGCCCTCCTTGTCCGCGGCTTCGATATGGATTTTCCCGTCAAGGGTTATGCGGTACCAGCCGGGGACCTGGTCCGGGTCGTAAACTACGTCGTTGGGGGCGAGGTACTGGATATTGGTGACGCCTTCACGCGTCTCCACCTGTTTCAGGCGGGGAATGATGTCGAAGACTCCTGCGGGGACGTGCTTCCATTCGAAAGTCTTCACCTCCTCGGCGGGCAGGAAATTGTACGAGACCTCTATCGGTACGGGCTTGCCGCCCTTCTTCTGCAGGTAGAAGCCTTCGGGGGCCCTGCACTGGTTCACGAGCGGCCGGGCCTCATAGGCCAGGACCATGTTCTCTCCGCCGGTGTCGGTTCCGGGAATGATCCTGTAAAGGGTGCCGCTCACGTGCTCTATGGAAGCGGGCGCGCCCTCCTGCATAGTGACCGGGGTGCGGAACTGGCCGAACCAGATGGTCCAGTCCGTGCCCGCCGGGGGGTTGACGACCTCGAGGGTGTGGACGGCCCTTCTGCTGTCGGCATCGGTGACGCCTTCGGTCCAGACGATGCGGCAGGGCGATGAACAGGCGACGCAAACGGCGCACGCAAACAGTGCAAGGAGAATGGTGTGTTTGACTTTCATAGTCAGTACTTTTGAATTGTCCGACACAAATATGGAAAAAAAACTAAACCGTTTCAATACATTGACGCAAAATGTGTACTTAAATGCGCAAATTTGTATTTATTGAACAAATCTTATAGATAATTTTGCATACACGACAATCCGACATCCTTTATATGAGACAGATTTTCTTCCTTTTCCTGGCAATCGCCGCTTGTGCTTGCACCCCTGATTCAGAGAATTACGGCTCCCGTATTCTCGATGGCAAATGGGAGCTCTCCCGCGATGGCGGGTCCGAGCGTCTCGAGGCCACGGTCCCTTCGACCGTCGCCGGCTCCATGCACGCCGCCGGACTTCTCGGCGAGAATCTCCTTGAGGGCCGTAACTATGAAAAGGTGGACAAGTCCATCTTCGACGACACATGGACCTACACCACCACCTTCGACGCTCAGCCGTCCAAGGGCCGTCACGCCGAGCTGGTCTTCGACGGCCTGAACTATTACGCCGACGTGTTCCTCAACGGCAGGCAGATCGCCTCGTCCGACACTACCAGCGGCGTCTTCATCCGCAGGGCCTATGATGTGACCAAGGGCCTGAAAAAGCGTAACAAGCTGGAGGTCAAGCTCAAGAGGGCTCAGAAGGGCGACCTCAACATCGGCTTCGTGGACTGGAACCCCCGTCCGCTCGACGAGAGCATGGGCATCGTCCGTCCCGTTTCGCTCCATACTACGGGGGCTGTCGCCATCGAGGACGTCTTCGTGATCCCCGACCTTGATACCGACACCTTCGCGTCGGCAGACCTGACGGTCCGCGTGACTCTGCGCAACAATGAGAAACGTCCCGTCGCGGCAGACATCAACCTGATTCTTGACGGCCGGGGTTCGTTGATTCCCGTCAACCTCGCTCCCGGGGAGACCAGGGACTTCACCCTGACTCCGTCCGAATCTCCCATCCTCAGGGTTGACAACCCCCGCGTCTGGTGGACCTATGACCTTGGGACTCCGGAAATGTACACCCTTACTGCAGAGGTGCGTGAAGGCAAAGAGATTTCGGACTGCAGGGCCGTCGATTTCGGCATCCGCAAGATTGAGAGCCGCCTCGTCGGCGACAACTACCGCCAGTTCACCCTGAACGGCAAGGACGTCCTCCTCAAGGGCGCCGGCTGGACCGACGACATCTTCCTCGAGGACACCCCCGAGTCGATCGAGCGCCAGGTCCGCTATGTGAAGGACATGAACCTGAACCTCATACGTTTCGAGAATATCTGGGGCAAGGACGACTACGTGTACGACCTCTGCGACAGGCTGGGACTTATGGCCCTCGTGGGCTTCAGCTGCCAGTGGGAGTGGGAAGGCTATTGCGGACTTCCCGAGGTCGGACACTACGGCTGTATCAACACCCCCGAGTCCGAGGATCTGGCCGTCCGGTATTTCCACGACCAGGTGGTGCGCCTGCACAACCATCCGTCCGTCATTGCCTGGCTGACCGGCAGCGACCGCATCCCGAACCCCGGCCTGGAGGAGCGCTATCTCGCCATCTATGAGAAGGAAGACTACCGTCCCTATGTCTGCTCCGCCAAGAACATGGAGAGCCTTGCAGGCTGGTCCGGCACCAAGATGGAAGGTCCCTACGAGTATGTCGGACCTGACTATTGGTTCAAGGATACCGGTGCCGGCGGCGCCTTCGGCTGGAACACCGAGACCGGCATTGGTGCCAATCTCCCTCAGCTCGAGTCCCTTAAGAGGATGATCCCGGAGGAGTCGCTGTGGCCTCTCTCCGACGTGTGGGACTATCATTGCACCGCCTCCGGCTCCGCGATGAGCACCACGAGGCAGCTCACCAGGACCATCGAAAACCTCTATGGCGGCTTCGACGGCCTGGAGGACTATGTCCGCAAGGCCCACGCCGTGGACTATGACGGCACCCGCGCCATGTTCGAGGCTTTCCGCGCCCGCGTTCCCGAGTCCACCGGCATCGTCCAGTGGATGCTCAACTCCGCCTGGCCTTCCCTGTACTGGCAGCTCTACGACTGGTACGGCATCCCTACCGCCGGATATTACGGAACCAAGAAGGCCTGCGAGCCTCTCCAGCTCATATTCGACTATGCCGACAGGATGGTCTATGTCGTGAACGAGAGTGCCGACAAGGCTCCCCGCGCAGTGACGGCCAGCGTCAAGGTGTACGACGCTTCGTCGCGCCTGATCGGCCAGGATACCCGCACCGTCAACTCAGGCTACCGCGACGTGCTCCCTGTCTTCAATATGAAGCGTTATGACGGCAAGCCTCATTTCATCGCCCTTACCCTGTCCGATGCCAACGGCGAGGTGGCTGACAATTTCTACTGCATCCCTGCCAAGGACAACGAGTACAACTGGAAGAGGACCAACTGGTACATCACTCCCATCACCGCCTGGTCCGACCTCGCATTCGCCTTCGCTCAGAAGCCTGCCGACGTGGATATGTCTGTCGAGCGCGGCGGCGGCACCGTCAAGGTGACCCTCACCAACCGTTCCGACGTCATCTCTTATATGAACATCCTCAAGGCCAAGGACGCTTCCGGACAGCTGGTGGCCCCTGCCTACTGGAGCGACAACTTCTTCGCGCTCCTGCCCGGCCAGACGAAGACCGTCACCTGCCAGGCCGAGGGAGAGAACATAAACATCGAACTGAACAACTAAAACCATAAATCGCTAACACAAAATTAATTAACTCAAAATCAGTAACATGAAAGCGATCAAATTACTTTTGTTCCCTTTGATGCTGTCTGTCGCGCTGAACCTTCACGCGCAGAACATGACGGTCAAGGGAACGATTACTGACGGTGCCAACGGGGCCCCTGTCCCGTACGCATCGGTCGTCGTCAAGGGTACGACGACATGGACAACGGCTGATGCCGATGGCCGGTATACGATCGAAGCGCCCGCCACGGGCATCATCTCCGTGGGCATCCTCGGCTACGTGGACGCTGAAGTAGCCATCGAGTCGCGCAGCGTGGTGGACATCGTCCTCCAGCCCGAGCTCGACCAGCTCTCCGAGGCCGTCGTCATCGGTTACGGCGTCCAGCAGAAGAAACTCGTCACCGGTTCGACCATCCAGGTCAAGGGCGACGAACTCGCCAAGCTCAGCACCACATCGGCGCTCAACGCCCTCCAGAGCCAGAGCCCCGGTGTCTCCATCACCCAGAACTCCGGTCAGCCCGGACGCGGCTACAAGGTCAACATCCGCGGTATCGGCACCATCGGTGACTCCGAGCCGCTCTACGTCATCGACGGCGTGGCCGGCGGTGACATCAACACCCTGAACCCCAACGACATCGAGTCCATCGACATCCTCAAGGACGCCGCCTCCGCCGCCATCTACGGTGCGCGTGCCGCCAACGGCGTCGTGCTCGTCACCACCAAGCAGGGCAAGGAAGGCCGCATGGTCGTCTCCTATGACGGCTACGTGGGCGCCCAGTACATCGCCAAGATGCCCGACATGGTCGATGCCAAGGAGTACATGCAGCTCTACAACCTCGCCCGCGAGAACTCAGGCGTTGCTCCCGTGGACTTCGCCTCCGTGCTTCCTTCGGACCTCTATCAGTCCGTCATGAACGGCAGCTGGAAGGGCACCAACTGGGTGGAGGAGATGTACAACAAGGGTGCCCGCACCCAGAACCACTCCCTGAACATCGCCGGCGGCTCCGCGGAGAACAAGATCTCCATGGGTCTCTCCTACACCGGCCAGGACGGTATCCTCGGCTGGAACGAGATCGAGCCGATGAACGCCAAGTACAAGAGATACACGTTCCGCATCAACAGCGACAACGTCGTCATCAAGCGTCACGACCTCGACGTCCTGAAGTTCGGCGAGACGCTCAACTTCAGCTACGGCGAGAACAGCGGCATCGGCGAGGGCGACATCTATGAGAGCTCCCTCCACGACGCCATCGGCGCCAACCCTCTGCTCCCCGTCTATACCAAGGACGCCCAGGGCAACATCACCGGATTCTATGACGAAGAGGCCAAGGAGGCCGCCGGCTGGAACTTCTTCAGCGACGCCAAGCATCCTATCGGTCTCGACTACTACAACCGTGGCCGCAACCTCGAGAAGTTCTATTCGATGCACGCCAGCGTGTACGCCGAGCTGCAGCCCATAAAGAACCTCAAGTTCAAGACCCAGTTCGGCTACCGCATGTCCGCCTCGTCCAACCGCAGCTACAAGATGCTCTACCATCTGAACGCTTCGCAGTACAACGACCAGGACCAGGTGACCCAGAAGCTCAAGCTCAACCACCGCTACACCCTTGAGAACACCCTCTCTTACCACTTCGACATAGCTTCCGACCACGTGTTCGACACCGTGCTCGGCCAGTCCATCGAGAAGTGGGGCTTCGGCGAGAGCCTTTCCGCTTCCGCCAAGAACAGCATCTTCCCGAACGACTTCACCCGCGCATGGCTCTCCAACACCAAGCCTTCGCTGCTCAACGAGATCTCGGCTTCCGGTTCCCCGTCTTCGCAGGGTGCGCTCGCATCGTTCTTCGGACGTGTCAACTACAGCTTCAAGGACACCTACCTGCTGTCCGCCACGGTACGTGCCGACGGTTCGTCCAACTTCGCCCGCGGCCATCGCTGGGGTATCTTCCCGTCCGTGTCGGCCGGCTGGATCCTCTCCAACGAGCCCTGGATGTCAGGCACTTCCGGATGGCTGGACTTCCTGAAGGTCCGCGCCAGCTGGGGCCAGAACGGTAACGCCAGCATCGACAACTTCCAGTATCTGACCACCATCTCGCTGTCCAGCAGCGCCGGATACTACTTCGCCAACAAGGGCTCCCTGACCACCGGTGCCAAGCCCGACGTCCTCGCCAACCCTGACGTGAGCTGGGAGACTTCCGAGCAGACCAACATCGGTCTCGATGCCCGCTTCTTCGGCTCCAGGCTCGGCGTCACCCTCGACGGCTACATCAAGAACACCAAGGACTGGCTGGTCCAGGCCCCTATCGCCGGCGTGTACGGTTTCTCCGCCCCTTATGTCAACGGCGGTGACGTGCGCAACTCCGGCGTCGAGGCCTCCATCGACTACGGCAAGCACACCGGAGAGTTCACCTACGGCGTGAAGCTCAACGGCTCCTACAACAAGAATATCGTCACCCGCATCGCCAACGCCGAGGGTATCATCCACGGCGAGGACGACGTCCTGAGCCAGGGTACTTCCGAGATGTACCGCGCACAGGTCGGCTATCCTATCGGCTACTTCTACGGCTACAAGACCGCCGGCGTCTTCCAGAACCAGGCCGAGGTGGACCGCACCGCCGCCAAGTATGAGGATGCCAAGCCCGGCGACCTGATCTTCGTGG